>Ga0160430_100028_pt1 | contig 201460 bp, 167 predicted proteins | sample HID1971I_E0MG_FD_108274 | JGI IMG/M metagenome (GOLD analysis project Ga0160430, IMG submission 108274) | Enriched millipede-associated microbial communities from UW Madison campus, WI, USA - HID1971I_E0 MG | ecosystem: Host-associated > Arthropoda: Insects > Digestive system > Unclassified ...
GCCGACCTTCGCCAACCACATCGACTCGGGTGACTTCGTCATCATCGTGAACGCAGAGAAGGTCGCGCTCACCGGTCAGAAGCTCCAGAAGAAGCTGGCCTACCGCCACTCCGGTTACCCGGGTGGACTGAAGTCGGTCACCTACGCCGAGCTGCTCGAGAAGAACCCGGTCCGCGCTGTGGAGAAGGCCATCCGTGGCATGCTCCCCAAGAACAGCATCGGCCGCCAGCAGCTGTCGAAGCTCAAGGTGTACGTCGGTGCCGAGCACCCGCACGCCGCGCAGCAGCCGCAGACGTACACCCTCGACCAGGTCGCCCAGTAAGCGCCGTAAAGACTTAAGGACATACTCGTGGCTGACATCCAGGACACCACCGAAACCCCCCAGAGCTTCTCGACCTCGACTCCCGAGACCGACGCAGTCGAGGCGGCTCCCCGCCCCGTGCTGAGCGTCCCGGGCGCCGCAGTCGGTCGTCGCAAGCAGGCGATCGCCCGCGTGCGTCTGGTCCCCGGCTCTGGCACGATCACGGTCAACGGCCGCACGATCGAGGACTACTTCCCGAACAAGCTGCACCAGCAGCTGATCAACGACCCGTTCACGGTTCTCAACCTCGCCGGCGGATACGACGTCATCGCGCGCATCTCCGGTGGTGGCCCCTCGGGTCAGGCCGGTGCGCTCCGTCTCGGCATCGCTCGTTCGCTGAACGGCATCGACGAGGAGAACAACCGCGCGACCCTGAAGAAGGCCGGCTTCCTCTCCCGTGACGCTCGCGTCAAGGAGCGCAAGAAGGCTGGACTCAAGAAGGCCCGTAAGGCGCCTCAGTACTCGAAGCGTTAAGGTCAACTGCTCCGATGCCGATCTTTGGCACGGACGGCGTGCGAGGACTTGCCAATGGCATCCTCACCGCCGACCTCGCGCTCACCCTGGCCCAGGCGACTGCTGTCGTCCTGGGCCAGGGCCGTACTGCGGAGTCTCGCAAAGCCGAAGGCAAGCGTCTCACCGCAGTCGTCGCCCGTGACCCTCGCGTCTCAGGGCACTTCCTGACGGCAGCCGTGGCTGCGGGTCTCGCCTCGTCCGGGGTCGACGTCCTCGAGGCCGGGGTCATCCCGACGCCGGCGCTGGCGTTCCTCGTCGCTGATCGGGATGCCGACTTCGGCGTCATGATCTCGGCGTCGCACAACGCCGCACCCGACAACGGCATCAAGATCTTCGCTCGCGGTGGCCGCAAGCTTCCCGACGTCGTCGAACAGCGCATCGAAGAGGCCATGTCCGGCGAGATGCTGCGCCCGACGGGTGCCGGTGTCGGTCGTATCGACCGCTTCTCCGACGCCGAGGACCGCTACGTCGTGCATCTGCTCGGCTCGCTGCCGAACCGCCTCGAGGGCATCCATGTGGTGCTCGACTGCGCCCACGGCGCGGCATCCGGTGTCTCGCCCGAGACGTTCCGCGACGCGGGCGCCGAGGTCACCGTCATCGGGGCCGACCCCGACGGCTGGAACATCAACGAGGGCGTCGGCTCGACGCACCTCGACAACCTCGCCGAAGCGGTCGTGCGTCTCGGCGCCGATATCGGCATCGCCCACGACGGCGACGCCGACCGCTGCCTCGCGGTCGATGCAGAGGGCAAGGTCATCGACGGCGACCAGATCATGGCGATCATCGCCGTCTCGATGAAGGAGCGCGGTCGTCTGACCGACGACACCCTCGTCGCGACCGTGATGAGCAACCTCGGACTGCACGTCGCGATGCGCGAGCATGGCATCACGGTACGTCAGACCGCCGTCGGCGACCGCTACGTGCTCGAGGACATGAACGCAGGCGGCTACGCCCTCGGCGGCGAGCAGTCCGGTCACGTCATCATGAGCGAGTACGCGACCACGGGCGACGGCCTGCTCACCGGTCTGCACCTGGTCGCCGAGATGGCACGTCAGCACAAGACGGCCGCCGAGCTCGCAGCGGTCATGACCGTGTACCCGCAGGTGCTGATCAACGTCCGCGGTGTCGACAAGGATCGTGTCGCGGACGACGAGGTCGTGCAGGACGCCGTTCGCGCCATCGAGGCCGAGCTCGGCGACACCGGACGCGTGCTGCTGCGCAAGTCCGGCACCGAGCCGCTCGTCCGCGTCATGGTCGAAGCCGCCGATGCCGAGTCGGTGCAGACCTATGCCGAACGCCTCGCGGACGTCGTGCTCGAGCGACTCGCGCTCTGACGCACTGACATCGAACGGAACCGGCCGGTCGCTGATTCAGCGGCCGGCCGGTATCGCTGTTCCACGGCTCGATCAGGGTGCGGCGCAGATGCGATACCCGGTGCCGCTCTGTGCCAGCGTCTCAGTGGGGCAGCCGAAGACGCTGAGCCGCGGGGTGTCCTGCATCGCCGGCGCATCGAAGAGGCCGACGTGCGTGCCGGTGAGCACGATCATCGCCACCGCAGCGCCCCAGGGATCGGCGGCGAGCCACTCGGCGTCGTTCTCGTCGGCCCACGCCGCCAGTGGCACCGCGGCGTCGCGCTGGTTCTGCAGCGTCTCGCCGCTTGCCTGCACGGTCGCAGTCACATGCGTGGTGCCGCCGACCGCGATGATCGCGAACAGCGCGGCGCCGACGCCGGCGGCGATCCGTGCGCCGGTGCCTCGTGGCATCCGTTGCACCGCCCAGATCGCGACGGCAGCGAGCACCGGCATGAAGGCGAGGATGCCGACGGCGGGATGCCGGATCCAGAGCGGCAGGTGCGAGGCCGTCGACCACCATGCGAGGAACGCCAGCGCGCCGAGGCCAGACGCGGCGGCGTAGGCGAGCACGAGGCGATCGGCCGGACGCGGGTCGCGACGTGCGACCACGACACCTGCGACCACAAGCCCGACCAGCAGCACGAGGGCGATCAGCGCGACCACCGCGGGGAGCGACCAGGAATCACCGAGCGTGGCGAGCTTCTCGCCGATCGTCGTCGACGCGACCTGGCCGCCGCTGCGGACGAAGCGGACGATCTCGCGGAGGTGCTCGATGAATCCGCTGATACCGAAGGTGAGCAGGGCGGCGAGTTCGAAGAGAAAGGTCGGCAACGCCACGAATGCGAGCGGAAGCCAGGACCGTCGCAGGGCGTCGCGCACTCGGGCCCAGCCGTGGCCATCGGCCAGCACCCAGAGCGCGATCGCGAAGGCCGGCAGCGCGAGCAGCGCGATCAGCTTCGCCTGCACCGCGAGCCCGACGAGGAGTCCAGCGAGCCAGGCTCTGCGGGGGAGCACGATCAGCGCCCAGACGATGAGCGCGGCCGCGGGGATCTCGCCGAGGACGTCGGCCGGCCCCTGGATCGGCGATTGGCTCGCGGCGGCGGTGAACGCGAGCGGCACCGCCACTGCCAGCAGGGCCGCCCAGCGTCCGCCGATGCGTCGCCCGAGCACGGCGAGTCCGGCCAGCAGCAGTACCCAGTAGGTCAGCGGCACGAGCCGCGCGCCGATGACGAGGTCGGCCCCGGTCGCGAGCACTGCCGTGATCGGCAGGAGCACGACGGGGCCTGTCGAGATGCGCGCATCGAACAGCGTGACGGTCGAGCCGGACAGCGCGCCGTCGCTCGCATACCCGAGGCCGGCGAGCAGATTGCGCGGCACCGTCAGGTTGAACGCCTCGTCCTCCCAGAGGCGTGCGACGACCAGGCTGTGCCAGGCTACGATCCCGTGGCCGATGAGCAGGGCGCACACGAGCACCCAGAACAGGACGGTGCGTGCGCGTGTCATCGCGAGGGGGACTCCGGTCGGCGGATGCTGCGGAGCGGCGCTGACGGGCGCAGCGAGAGCTGCCATGCCTCGCCGAGCGCCGAGAGCGCGAACTTGCGGAGGCGCTTCGGTGGGATGGCGACGCGGGCGCCACGGCCCCACATGGTTCCGACGGTCGACGCGCCGCGACGCGGGATGCTGGCCACGCGCACATAGCGGACGACGAACCCGCCGCGCGCCTCGGCGAGCGAGAAGTGCACGTGCGGCACGCTCGCGTCGACAGGGATCGCCTCGATCAACGCGCGCAGCGCCGCAGGGCGGTATGCCCGCAGCGGGGTGTTGACATCGGGGATGCGGCGTCCGGCCGGCACGGCGACAAGCAGGCCGACGGCGCCCGTGAGGACCTTGCGATACCAGGGGTCGGTGCGGCCATCGCGCACACCGTGCACGACATCGGCATCCTCTGACAGGAGTGCCGAGATCAGCCGCGGGAAGTCCGACCCGAGGAACTGGCCGTCACCGTCGACATGGACGAGCACGGCTGGGTCGGCTGCGAGACCGGCGCGATACGCGGCGAGGGCGGTCGGGCCGTGGCCGCGATTCTGCGGCTGCACCTCGACGGTCGCGTCGTCGACGCTGTCGAAGGCGGATGCCGTCGCGTCGGTCGAGCGGTCGTCGGCGATGTGGAACGAGACGCGATCGGCGAGTGGCGCGACAGCGTCGCGGATCTCATCGATGAAGCCGCCGATGCCCTCGACTTCATTGAAGGCGGGCATCACGATGGCGAGGTGGGAGATCGTCACGTTTTCCTCAGAAAGCAGCGCGTTCGGTGTGGGCACGCGCAGCAAGTAGCCTAGTCGAGACATGAATCAGACCTCTCGATTGCGGCGCATCGCCGGCCTCGGCAGCCGCTTCCTGATCGTCGGGGGACTGAGCACCCTGATCGAGATCGGCGTCTTCAACCTGCTCGTGTATGTGTGGGGATGGGACGTCGTCGCGGCCAAGATCGTGGCCTCGCTCGTCGCGCTGGTGAACGCGTACATCGGCAACCGCGAATGGACCTTCCGGCACCGAGACCGCCGGAGTCGGACCTCGGAGCTCGTGCTCTTCGTGCTGACGAATGCCTTCTGCACGGCGATCGGTGCCGGCCTCGTCTGGATCGGCGTCGAGATGGCGGCGAGCATCCTCGGGCAGGCGCCGGGCGCGATCGCCGTCAACGCCGTGAACCTCGTCAGCATCGTGATCGTCGTCGCGATGCGGTTCCTGCTCTATCACTTCATCGTGTTCCGCTCGCCCGCGAAGCGCTGACGCCGCGCCGAGGGGGCCTCGGTCAGCCATTGCCTCGAGCCGTGGCGCGACGCTTGGCAACCTTGCGCGCGGTCCGCGGGTTCGCGTCGCCGCCCAACTCGTGCGTCGAACCGTACGTGTAGGCGCCGTAGCCGTAGCTGTCCGGCCCCTTCGTCGGCAGCATCGTGATGACGAGACCGAGCAGGTCGACGCCGGCGGTCGTGAGCGTGCGGATCGCACCCTGCAGCTCGGGCTTGCGCGTCTTGCCGGAGGCCGCGGCGAGGATGAGCCCGCGCGTCTTCTTGCCGATCACCGCGGCATCCGTCACCAGCAGCAGCGGCGGCGCGTCGATCAGGATGTAGTCGAAGTACTCCGAGAGCGTCGACAGCACCGTGTCCATGGCGCTCGAGCCGAGCAGCTCGCTCGGGTTCGGCGGCACCGGGCCGCTCGGCAGCACGTAGAGCTCGTTCGTGCCCCACTTGCGCAGTGCGTCTGACAACGGGACCTGTCCGATCAGCACGTTGGTGAGACCCACTCCGCCCTCCATCGCCATGTAGTCGGCGATGCGGGGCAGCCGGAGGTCGCCGTCGATCAGGGCGACGCGCGCGCCGGTCTCGGCGAGCGCGATCGCGAGGTTCGCGGTGGTGGTCGACTTCCCCTCACCGGGGCCGGAGCTCGAGATGACGAAGACACGGGACTCCGCATCCACGTCGAGGAACTGCAGGTTCGTGCGCAGCGCGCGGAACGACTCGGCGCGCGGGCTGCGCGGATCGGCGTGCACGATCAGCGGCCGCTTCGGGGCGTCGGGGTCGAACGCGATCCCGCCGAGCATCGGGCGATCGGTGATCACTTCGAGGTCGTGCAGCGTGTGGATGCGGGTGTCCAGCACGGTCCGCAGGACGGCGAAGGCGATGCCGGCGGCGAGGCCGAGCAGCCCGCCGATGATCACGAGGAGCGGGATGTTCGGGCTGGATGGGCCGGTCGGAACAGCGGCGGGGTTCGTCACCGTGACGTGCACCGGGCTCACACCGCCCTCGACCGCCGGACGCTCGAGCGTGTTCTGCACTGCGTCGGTGAAGCTGACCGCGGTCTGGTTGGCGATCTTCGCCGCCCGCTCCGGATCGGTGTCGGTGACGGAGATGTTGATCATGACGGTGTTCAACGGCGTGCTCGCAGACACCTTGCCCGCGAGCTGACGCGCGGTGAGGTCGAGGCCGAGTTCTTCGATCACCGGGTCGAGCACCAGCGCGGTCCCGATGGTGTCGACGTAGCTCGTGACCATCTGCCGCGCGAAGGTCGTGCCCTGCACGAGGTCGCCGGTCGCCGCTCCCTCGGTGCGCACGGAGACGTACAGCTGCGTCGATGTGACGTACTTCGGTGCCTGCAGGTAGGCGTAGGCGCCGCCGCCGGCGAGGCCGACGATGAGGAGCACCAGGATGACGATCCAGTTCTTCTGCAGGATGCGGATGTAGTCGCGGAGCTCCACGTGGTCTTTCCCTCTGGTTGACGTCGCGATCAGGCGCGATTCGGTTCAGTGTATGTCTGGCGCTCGGAGGCGCCTGGTCTATCTGTCTTCGGTGCCGTACCCGTAGGCGCCCGAGAGGGCGCGGTCCGGGCCGCGGGTCGGCAGCATCGTCACGACGGTCCCGAGGACCTTCGCGCCGACGTTCTCGATGTTGGTCACGGCGTCGCGTACCCGCGGGATCACCGACTTGCCTGCGGCTGTGACGAGGATCGCCCCCGAGGTGCGTCGGGCGATCACGGCGGCATCCGTGACCAGCACCACGGGCGGCGCGTCGATCAGGACGACGTCGAACGCCTTGCGGAGGTCGTCGAGCAGGCGTCCCATCTCGGCCGATCCCAGCAGTTCGGCCGGATTCGGCGGCACTGATCCCGCGGGGAGCACGAAGAGCGTGCCGCGGCCCCAGCGCTGCATCGCGTCGACGGCCGATATGCGTCCGGCCAGCACCTCGGTGACGCCGACCCCGCCCTCGATGCCGAAGTACTCGGCGATGCGGGGGAGCCGGAGATCGCCGTCGACCAGGGCGACCTTCGCACCGGTCTCGGCGAAGGCGATCGCGAGGTTGGCGATCGTCGTCGACTTCCCCTCGCCAGGGCCCGCGCTCGTCACGACGTACGACGGCGTCTCGCCAGCCGGGCGCAGGAACTGCACACTCGTCCTGAGCGAGCGATAGGCCTCGGCTCGTGGATCGGCGCCTCCCGCCGAGACGATCAGGGGACGCGCACCCGCTGAGGCGTCGAAGGTCGTCGTGCCGAGCACTGGCGCGCCGGTCGCCTCGGCCGCATCCTCGATGCTGCGGACGCGGGCGTCGAGTGTGGTGCGCAGCACGGTGAGGAGGATGCCGGCGGCGAGGCCGAGCAGTCCGCCGCCGGCGATGGACAGCGGGCCGTTGGGCGCGGAGGCTGCCGTCGGCACCGTGGCCGGCTGGATCACGTCGACCCGCACGATGCTCGCGCGGCCTTCGGAGGGGCGCTCGAGCTGTTCGGCAACGACGGTCGAGAAGCTGTCCGCCACGGCGTTCGCGATGCGTGCGGCCCGGCCGGGCATGGCGTCGGTGACGGTGATCGAGATGGTCGTCGCGGCGAGCGCCGCGGAGGCGGAGACGCGACCGGCGAGCTGGGCGGGCGTGTCCGTGAGGCCGAGATCATCGATGACCGGCTGCAACACGATCGCACTCGGGATGATCGTGACGTAGCTGGTCACGGCCTGCAGTGCATAGGTGCGGGCGAGGTTCAGCTCTGCGGTGGTGGGTGTGCCGGTGGCGCCCTGCGCCTGCCCGATCACGAAGACGTCGGCCGTCGTCGTGTAGCGAGTGGGGGTCGTGATAGCCGAGAGGACGCCCGCGGAGAGGCCGATGAGCGTCAGCGACACGATCAGCACGAGATTGTGCCGAAGCGCGCGCAGTGACAGCTGGATGTTCATGGCCCCCCACGACTTCAGATCCTTCGGCGGTCGCCGTATCCTTTCAAGACATTACCCGTCGAGCGTCCGGTATATTGCCGGAGGCCGTCGCGTGGCGCAATGGAACTTGGGGGAACGCATGTCGAATGACGAGATCTTCGACCTCGACAAGACGCGTGACCGTGCTCGCCTGCGCGAGTCGGATGCCGCGGCACGCGTCGGCGGACTCGATTCGCTCGTGGGACGGAAGCGGACCACGCGCATCGCCGATGGCGCGGGGCATGATCTGCCGCGGCTCGTCGCGATGGTCGACGCCGCTGCAGCTGATCGGGCGCCGATGCCGGTGATCCCGGCGCCGTCGTCGACGCGTCGTCCGGTGCGTCGCATCGACTGGCTGAGCGTGCTCACCGGTGCCGCTGCCGTCGTCGCTGTGGCCGTCGCCTCGACGTTCACAGCCGTGCAGATCGCGAACGCGAGCCCCACGGGTGATGCCGCGGCGCTCCTGCAGTCCGATGCGGAATCCCTGCTCTCAGCCGAACTCGGCCTCGCGGCATCCCGGCTGCGTGTCGAGGGGCAGGTGCAGACCGGCCTCTCGACGGCGCAGGCCTTCCAGGGCACGCTCGCGACGCTCGCACCCGCTGAAGACGAGGACCCGTTCTTCGACACGGCGACGGTCGACGCGGGGAGTGCTGCGGCCGCTCAGTACATCGCGACGCTGCAGGCCATCGTCGTGCCGGAGGAACTTCCCGAATGGGCGACCCCGAAGGCCGATGAGCAGTCGCTCTCGAGCGTCGCGGCAGCGATCGACGAGGTGTCGACGCGGGCGGCTCTCGTCGACGAGCAGACGAGCGAGCTGCGGTCGGTGCGGCAGAACGTCGAGAACGCAGCGGTCGGATTCACCGCGGGTGTCGACGCGTTCCGGGCAGGCGTCGGCACCAGTGCCCTGCGTGAACTCGAGGATGCGCCCGACGCGCGGCAGGAGTTGCGGGATGCGGTGACGCTTGCAGCGACGACTGCCGGGGCTGCAGATCTCACCACCGAGGCCGGCGTCGCGACCCTGGTGGCGTATCGCGACGCGGTGCGTGCGCTCCGCGCGGGGCAGACCGTCGCGGCCGAGGAGGCCGAGAGGGAGCGGGAAGCGAACGCGAATCGGAACTCCTCGGACCGGACGCAGACCCAGACACCGACCGGCCCTGGGACCGAGACGACTCCGCCCACCGATCCGACGGCACCTCCCGTCGACCCCGGCACCGACCCCGGTACGGAGCCGGGCACCGACCCTGGCACTGACACGGGTGAGGGCGGCTGACGCAGCATCCACCCTGCGCGGGCTGTTCGCTGGTCGTCGTGAATTGATCGATCGTTCAGTCATTCTTCGTCGCAGTCCGACCGAAACCGGCATTCCAGCATTCTGCTGCTCCACCGGTGTGCCACGATGGAACCAATACATTGGTTGCGACTGAGACATCGAGACCTCTCGCGGGCCCCCAGCCCGAGCGGGAGGATCACGCGCTGACGTGCGTGTGCAGGGGGAATTGTGCCATCGGGTTCTGAGCGGAACGAAGAAGTGTCGGTGTGGCAGCGGCGGAGGAGACTCACCGCAGCCATCGTCGACAGCGCCGCGTGGATCGTCGGCATCGTGGTCGCCGTCGTGCTGCGGTTCGAGTTCGAACCGACCCTGCGCGGCTGGCTGTCCATGGTCATGCTCGCTGTCCTCGCCGCAGCGAGTCAGGTCGTGGTCGGGTATTACCTCGCGCTCTATCGTGGCCGTTTCACGTACGGCTCCTTCGATGAGGTGAGGGCGCTCGGCGTCGCCGTCGTCATCCAGGCCGCGGTGCTCTCGGTCCTCGTGATGATCGTCGGGCCCTACGTGGGTCTGCCTCGAGGCACCGTCATCCTCGCCTTCCCGTTCGTGCTGCTGCTCATGTTCGGTGTCCGGTACATGGCACGCCTCGTCATCGAGCGCAGTCGTAAGCCCGGAGCCGAAGCCGAACCCGCGCTCATCGTCGGCGGCGGCTACGTCGGCGACATGCTGCTGCACCAGATGATGACCGATCCCACGTCGCCGCTGCGCGCCGTCGGCATCCTCGACGACGATCCGGCCAAGAAGAACCTGCGACTGCGCGGTGTGCCGGTGATCGGCCGCACGAGCGAGATCGTCGCCGCTGCCGAGGACACCGGGGCGACGACGTTGGTGATCGCGATCGGCGGCGCCGACAGCCTGCTGCTCCGGCGCTTCGCGGATGACGCCGAGCGGGCGGGACTCCGTGTCACCATCACCCCGACACTGTCGAACATGATGTCGGGTGAGCAGTCGGCGAGCGACCTTCGCGACATCAGCATCGAAGACCTCATCGGGCGTCACCCGGTCGACACCAACGTCGAGCTCATCGCCGGCTACGTGACCGGCCGTCGCGTGCTGGTCACCGGCGCCGGTGGATCCATCGGCTCGGAGCTCTGCCGTCAGCTCGTCAAGTACGGCCCGAGCGAGCTCATCATGCTCGACCGCGACGAGACCGGTCTGCAGCTCGCCCAGCTCGGCACCTCAGGACACGGCCTCCTCGACTCGAGGGACGTGGTGCTCGCCGACATCCGCGAGACGGACACGCTGAACGACATCTTCAACGACCGCCGTCCTGAGGTCGTGTTCCACGCGGCGGCACTCAAGCACCTGCCGATGCTGGAGCAGTATCCCGACGAGGCCTGGAAGACGAACGTGCTCGGCACGCTCAACGTGCTCACCGCCGCGCAGGCCGTCGGCGTCGACACCTTCGTCAACATCTCGACCGACAAGGCAGCGAACCCCACCAGCGTGCTCGGGCACTCCAAGCGCGTCGCCGAGAAGCTCACGGCATGGGCCGGCGAGGAATCCGGCATGCGGTACCTCTCGGTCCGCTTCGGCAATGTGATCGGCAGCCGTGGTTCGATGCTCCCGACCTTCCAGGCGCTGATCGAGGCAGGTGGACCGATCACGGTCACGCACCCCGATGTCACGCGCTACTTCATGACCATTCCCGAGGCGTGCCAGCTCGTGATCCAGGCCGGCGGCATCGGTCGCGCCGGCGAGGTGCTGATCCTCGACATGGGCGAGCCGGTGTCGATCCTCGAGGTCGCCAAGCGCATGATCGCGATGTCGGGCAAGAAGATCGAGATCGTGTTCACGGGGCTCCGCCACGGCGAGAAGCTGCACGAGGTGCTCGTCGGATCGACCGAAGACCTCGAGCGTCCGTTCCACCCGAAGGTCTCGCACACCAAGGCCGATTCGATCTCGCCCGAACGCCTCGACAAGGCCGGCTGGGAGGCGCGGATGCTGGCAGTCCCGCGCAACAACGACACCGCCATCATCGAGCCCATCAGACTCGACACCACGGAGTTCAAGAAGTGACCGCACGGATCTACATGTCCTCGCCCGACGTCGGCGAGCTCGAGGAGAACGCGGTCCTCGCGGCGATGCGCTCGGGGTGGATCGCTCCGCTCGGGCCCGACGTCGACGCCTTCGAGCGCGAGCTCGCCGAACGGGTCGGCGTGGCGCACGGCGTCGCGCTCAGCTCCGGCACCGCCGCGCTGCACCTGGGGCTGCTGACCCTCGGCATCGAGCCGGGCGACATCGTGCTGACCTCGACCATGACGTTCGCCGCCACGACGAACGCGATCGTCTACACGGGCGCCGAGCCGTACTTCATCGACGCCGAACCAGAGACCGGCAACATGGACCCGGCGCTGCTGCGTCAGGCACTGCAGCAGCTGCACGCTGCGGGGGAGCGCGTCGCCGCGATCGTGCCGGTCGACCTGCTCGGCAAGGCCGTCGACTACACCGCGATCCTCGCCGCTGCCGCCGAGTACGACGTGCCGGTGCTCTCCGATGCGGCCGAGTCGCTCGGTGCGAGTCACCGCGGCCGGGCCGCAGGCAGCTTCGGCCGCGCATCGATCGTGTCGTTCAACGGCAACAAGATCATGACGACCTCCGGCGGCGGGATGCTGCTGACCGATGAGCCCGAGATCGCGCAGCACGTGCGCTACCTCGCGACCCAGGCCAGGCAACCGGTCGTGCACTACGAGCACACCGACATCGGCTACAACTACCGCATGAGCAACCTGCTCGCAGCCCTCGGGCGCGCGCAGCTGCAGCGGCTCGACTCGATGATCGCTCGGCGTCGCGAGGTGCGCGAGGTGTACAAGGAGCTGTTCGCGGACGTCGCGGGCGTCGAGGTGTTCGGCGCCGCAGGCGACCAGGACGACAACGTCTGGCTGACCTCGATCATCGTGGACTCGGACGTCACCGGCTGGCAGCCGCAGGAGCTCGCCGCGGTGCTCGGCGCCGACGACATCGAGAGCCGGCCGCTGTGGAAGCCGATGCACCTGCAGCCCGTGTTCGCCGGCTCGCGCGGTGTGATCACCGGCGCATCCGAGGCACTGTTCGAGCGGGGGCTCACGCTGCCGAGCGGCTCGGCGCTGACGGCCGACCAGCGGGAGCGCGTGCGCTCAGCGATCGCCGCCTTCCTCGATGGACGCTGAGGTGGCTCGTCCAGCACGTCGGCCGTACGACGTCGCCAAGCGCGGCCTCGATGCCGCGGCATCCGCCGTCGGACTCGTCGTCCTGAGTCCGGTCATCCTCGTCACCGCCATCGTCGTCCGGCTGAATCTCGGCAGCCCCGTGCTCTTCACGCAGCCGCGTCCCGGCCGCGGTGGTCGCGTGTTCCGGCTCTACAAGTTCAGGTCAATGCGCAACGTCGACGAGTCCAGGGGACTGGTGACCGACGAGCAGCGGCTCACGCGCTTCGGCCGTATCCTCCGCTCGACCAGCCTCGACGAGCTGCCCTCCCTGCTGAACGTGCTGCACGGCGACATGAGCGTCGTCGGGCCGCGACCGCTGCTGGTCGAGTACCTGCCGCGCTACACGCCCGAGCAGGCACGTCGGCACGAGGTGCGTCCTGGCATCACGGGTCTTGCGCAGGTCAACGGGCGCAATACGGTGGAGTGGGAGCAGCGGTTCGCGCTCGACGTGCAGTACGTCGACCGGCGCAGCCTCGCCCTCGACGCGCGGATCCTGGTCGACACCGTCCGATCGGTCGTCGCCCGCGAGGGGATCAGTGCAGAAGGCCACGTCACGATGCGGAAGTTCGGAGAAGCGGATGCCTGAACGGATCGTCGTGATCGGCGCCGGCGGCTTCGGCCGCGAGACGCTCGACGTGATCGAGGCGCTCATCGCGGCCGGGGAACCCCTGCACCTCGTCGGCGTGATCGATGCGGGTCCGCGTCAGGACGACCTCGGACGCCTGGGCGCACGCGGCATCGCGTACCTCGGCACCGACGAGGAGTGGCTTCCGACTGCGACCGGCGATGAGCGCTTCGTCGTCGCGATCGGCTCACCCGGCGTCCGCTCGAAAGTCGCTCAGCGGTTCGCCGCTGCAGGTCTGCGCGCCAAGACCCTGATCCATCCCAGCGCCGTGATCGGCTCGCAGCCGAGCATCGGCGACGGCGTCGTGATCACCGCCGGTGTGCAGGTATCGACGAACGTGTCGCTCGGCGATCACGTGCACCTGAACCCGGCATGCATCATCGGGCATGACGCGACGCTCGCCGACTTCGTCTCGGTGAACCCCGGCGCCATCGTCTCGGGAAACGTCGTGGTCGAGACCGGCACGCTGCTCGGCGCCGGATCGGTCGTGCTGCAGGGGCTCACGGTCGGCGCCGGTGCGACCGTCGGTGCTGCTGCGTGCGTGACGAAGGACGTCGACGCTGCGACCGTGGTGGTCGGTGTGCCGGCGCGGGTGCTCGGGGACGGTGCGTCCTCGTGAAGGTGCTCATCGTGTCGCAGTACTATCCGCCGGAGGCAGTGCCTCTTCCCGCCGACCTGGCGCACGGTCTCGCGGCGCGCGGACACCAGGTGAAGGTGCTCACCGGCTTCCCGAACTATCCGACCGGTCGCGTCTTCCCCGGCTACCGCCAGCGCTGGCGCTCCGTCGAGAAGGACGGAGCGGTGGAGCTGCACCGCCTGCCGCTGTTCGCCGACCATTCGCAGCACGCGCTCAAGCGGATGCTCAACTACTTCTCGTTCGCGCTCAGCTCGGCGACCGCACGCCGGCTGTCGCGAGGTGCGGACGTCGTCTACGTCTACGCCACGCAGATGACGGCCGGGTTCGGCCCGTGGCTCTGGCGCGTGACCGGAGGACGCCCCTACGTGCTGCACGTGCAGGATCTGTGGCCCGACTCGATCATCGGCTCATCCATGATGGCGGGCGGCGCGAAGGAACGGATCATCTCCGGCGTGCTCGGGCCGTGGCTGCGCAGCGCATATGGTCGCGCTGCCGCAGTCATCGGCATCGCGCCGACCATGGTGCGCACACTCGTCTCGCGCGGCGTCCCGCAGGAGCGCGCGCATCTCGTCTACAACTGGGCTGATGCCGGTGAGCCTGTCGCCTCCGCCTTGCCGACCGTCGACGCGCCCCGCGCCGAGATCGTCTATGCCGGCAATGTCGGGGACATGCAGGATCTCGGCACTGCAGTTCGGGCAGCGCATGCCGCTGCCGACGACGGCGTCGCGCTCACGATCGTCGGCGACGGCGTCGTGCGAGCGGATCTGCAGGCGCTCGTCGCCGAGCTCGGCGCGACCAACGTGCGCTTCGAGGAGCCGGTGCCGCGCGAGCGGATGCCCGAGATCTATGCGCGCACGGACTTCGCGCTCGTCTCGCTGAAGGACATGCCGGTGTTCCGTGGCACGATCCCGTCGAAGTTCCAGGCGGTGCTGTCGGCCGGCGTGCCGGTGATCACCACTGTCCAGGGGGATGTGCGAGGACTCGTCGAGGCCGATGACGTCGGGTTGACGGCGGATGCCGAGGACGAGGCGTCGCTGACAGCGGCGTTCCGGCGTGCTGCCACGCTCACCTCCGACGAACGTGCGGCGATGGCACGCAACGGCCGGACGATGTACGACACACACTTCTCCCGCGAGTCGGGGATCTCCAGTATCGAGGAGCTGCTGTCTGCAGCCGCGAAGGGAACGAGTAGAGGACGATGAGCGAGTCATACGGCGGAGCGCGCGTGCTGGTCACCGGCGGAACCGGATCGTTCGGGCACACGGTCGCCAAGAAGCTGCTGGAGCGCGACGTCGCCGAGATCCGCATCTTCAGCCGCGACGAGGCGAAGCAGGATCTCATGCGCCACGAGATCAAGGACTCGCGTCTGCGGTTCTACGTCGGCGACGTCCGCGACTACGACAGCGTCGATCGCGCGACGCGTGACGTCGACTTCATCTTCCACGCGGCGGCGCTCAAGCAGGTCCCATCGTGCGAGTTCTTCCCGATGGAGGCAGTCCGCACGAACGTGCACGGCAGCGAGAACGTGGTCCGCGCGGCCGATCGCAACGGCGTGCGCTCGGTCGTCGCGCTCAGCACCGACAAGGCCGTCTACCCCGTGAACGCGATGGGCATGTCGAAGGCCCTGATGGAGAAGGTCGCGCAGTCGCACGGGCTCAACAACCCGAACACGGACACCACTGTGTCCTGCGTTCGATACGGCAACGTCATGTACTCCCGCGGCTCCGTCATCCCCCTGTTCATCCGTCAGCTCAAGGCCGGCAACAACATCACGATCACCAACCCCGAGATGACACGGTTCATGATGTCGTTGGCGCACTCCGTCGACCTCGTCGAGTTCGCGTTCCGCAACGCGCAGCAGGGCGACCTCTTCGTGCGCAAGGCGAAGGCGACCTCGATCGGCACCCTCGCACAAGCCGTGCTGAACCTGTTCCGCTCGGACGCGAAGCTCGAGGTCATCGGCACCCGTCACGCGGAGAAGCTGTCGGAAGCACTCGCCACTCGCGAGGAGCTCTCCCGCGCTCGTGACATGGGTGACTATTTCCGAGTGCAGGCCGACAACCGCGACCTGAACTACAGCGTGTACTTCGAGGAGGGCGACGTCACCCAGAGCCGTTTCGAGGACTACGACTCGCACACCGTGCAGCAGATGTCGGTCGGCGAGGTCGAGGAGCTCCTCCTGACGCTGCCGGAGGTGCGTGCCGAGCTGCGCCAGGCCGGGCTCCCCGAGACCTCGGTGACGAACTCGTGACTCGGTTCGCAGTCACCGGCGCCGGAGGGTTCCTGGGCTGGCATCTGCGCGCCGCACTGCAGGAGTCCGGTACCGCCGTCTCCGCAGTCGCGGTCGGCGACGCGTTCGATCTCCATACGGCGACGGCTGCAGTCGACGGCAGCGACCGGGCGATTCACATCGCGGGGGTCAATCGTGCCTCCGATGACGAGGTCACCGCGGGCAACATCGGCTTCGCCGAGCAGCTCGCATCGGCGCTTCGTGCAGCGAAGACACCGCCGCCGGTCGTCGTGTACGCGAACTCGACGCAGTCGACCAACGGCTCGGTCTACGGCGAGGCGAAGGCGCGCGCCGCCGAGATCCTGGCCGGCGCGGCATCCGATGTCGGAGCCGAGTTCATCGATGTGCAGCTGCCGAACCTGTTCGGCGAGCACGGGCGTCCGTTCTACAACGCGGTCACCGCGACGTTCAGCCACCTGATCGCGGCCGGCGAGACCCCTGTCGTCGAGAACGACAAGGAGCTCACGCTCCTGCACGCGCAGAACGCCGTCGATCTGCTCACCGGAGCGGTGCCGGTGCAGCAGCTCGGCGAACTCGAGCGGAACGAGACCGTGACCGGGCTGCTCGCGCGGCTGCAGGGCTACGCGGAACTCTACGGTCGGGGTGAGATCCCCAGCGTCGCCGACGACTTCGATCGCGACCTGTTCAACACCTACCGCTCGTACACGTTCCCCGCGCAGTCGCCGATCGACCTCACCAGGCACGCGGACGCGCGCGGCTCGTTCTTCGAGATCATCCGGTCGCACGGTGGCCCGGGTCAGTCGTCGTTCTCGACGACCGTGCCAGGCGTCACCCGCGGCGATCACTACCATCGCCGCAAGATCGAGCGCTTCACGGTGCTGCAGGGCCGCGCCCGGATCTCGCTGCGCCGCCTGTACTCTGATGAGGTCGTCTCCTTCGAGGTCTCGGGCGATGCACCCGGTGCCGTCGACATGCCGACGATGTGGTCGCACAACATCACCAACATCGGTGACGACCTGCTGTACACCTCGTTCTGGACCAACGACATCTTCGACCCCGCAAACCCCGACACGATTGCCGAGGCAGTGTGACCATGGCCGACAAACTCAAGGTGATGACGGTCGTCGGAACCAGGCCGGAGATCATCCGCCTGTCCGCGACGATCAAGCTCCTCGACGAGCACACCGACCAGGTGCTGGTGCACACGGGGCAGAACTACGACTACGAGCTCAACGAGGTGTTCTTCGAGGACCTCGGACTCCGCCGTCCCGATCATTTCCTCAACGCCGACGTGTCCTCGCTGGGCGCCGCGCTGGGATCCATCCTCACGAAGACCGAAGAGGTGCTGCGTGCCGAGCAGCCCGACGCGTTCCTCGTGCTGGGGGACACCAACAGCTGCATCTCCGCGGTCATCGCGAAGCGCATGAAGATCCCGGTCTTCCACATGGAGGCCGGCAACCGCTCCTTCGATGAGAACGTGCCGGAAGAGACGAACCGTCGCCTCGTCGATCACGTGGCCGACTACAACCTGGTGTACACCGAGCACGCGCGACGCAACCTGCTCGCCGAGGGGCTGCACCCGTCGAAGATCCTGCTCACCGGCTCGCCGATGCGAGAAGTGCTGGAGCAGAATCGCGAGCAGATCGAGGCGAGCGACGCCGTCGAACGCGCCGGGCTCACGCCGGGGGAGTACTTCCTCGTCAGCCTGCACCGCGAGGAGAACGTCGACAACCCGGCGCGGCTGCGGTCGGCAGTGGATGCGTTGCAAGCGCTGAGCGAGGAGTATGCCCTTCCGGTGCTGGTCTCCACGCATCCGCGCACTCGCAAGCGTCTGGAGAGCCTCGGCATCGCGGAGAGCGAGAACATCCGCTTCCACCCTCCCTTCGGATTCCACGACTACTGCAAGCTGCAGCTGCAGTCGAAGCTCGTGCTCTCAGACAGCGGCACGATCAGCGAGGAGTCGAGCCTGCTCGGGTTCCCCGCCGTCACGCTGCGCGACTTCATCGAGCGCCCCGAATCCGTCGACACCGGTGCGATCATCACGGCCGGTATCGAGCCGGCCCGTGTGCTCGCCGCGGTCCGGGTCGTGCTCGCGCAGAAGCGTCCCCCCTACACGCCGGCGGACTACCAGATCGATGACACCTCGCAGCGCGTCGTGAACTTCGTCCATGGGACCGTTCCTTCACATCGCCGGCGGCTGGGGCTGCTCTCTGCGGATAGCTGAGCAGATCTTGAGGAAGAGCATCATTGCATCAGAGCGGCGGTCCACGTCGCGTGAGGACGCGGGCCGATTTACGCGCGCAATCCGCAACTATCCGGTGACGGCGTCGGTCGCAATGCCGTACGCGCTGCTCATCCTTCCGTCCGCCATTCTCAACGAGAATCCGTCCCTGGGTTTCATCGTCGGGGTGTTCTTGATCGCGTTCCTCACGGCATTGCTTTTCGAGACGTTCCTCGCTTTCGTGGAGGCACGCACCCCCACGCGCACCTTCAAACAGAAGGACTTCTCCGAGCACAGGAAGTTCCTGCGGAACCTGGGCGTATTCCTCATGTTCTTCGGGCTGGCCGCAAGTCTGATTACCGCATCGATGGGTGTGGGAACGATCGACTCAGCGGTCGGTGTTTCGACTGCGAGTACATCGGCAATCGCCACGATTCTGAGCCTTCTCAGCGGTTGGGATGTCGTTGGCACGGGACTCGTGGTCTGGGCGCGAAGCAACGATGCCATGAAGAGCAGAAGCTTCTATCTGATCGTGATTGTCGCCCTTGGCCTGAAACTGCTCCACGTGATCATGCTCGGCATCACTGTTCAGCTCTGGCGCTATCTCATCTGTGTGTTCTTCCTCCTCATGTACTACAGATTGATTCGCTTCCGAACGATCATCGCCGTCATGCTCGTAGTCCTGGTCATCTGGCCGGTGTTCTTCGAAGTGCGCAATCAGATCCGGTCCGATCGTGGTATCGCGGTCTCAGCACAGGTCGACGCTGCGGACCGGCTTCGGTACGACCTGCAGATTGCCAGGGCAGACGGAATCCCACCTGGCCTTGATCTCGGGCAACTCGATGATCCGCTCGAGATCTTGAGATTCGGTCTCATCCCCAGAGTCCTTGACAGCGATCGAAGCGAAGTGTCGACCGGGCGCTTGATCAATCAGTACCTTGGCGGCACCGCGACATCGGCGTTCACCTTCTTGCCGGTCACGACGAGCTATGTCCTGGGAAACTGGTACGGCACTGTGATGCTGTACGCCTGGTGGTCAATCTTCACGTTCGTTCTCCTAAGAAACGGAGCGCGCTCGAGCCCGTACAGAGTCGTGATCTTTGCGTTCCTGCTCGTCGGCCCCCTCAACTGGTTCTCAGTGCACCCCGACTCGGCCATTGGGTTCCTTCAGGATCTGGTTGCAGCGAGCCCTGTTCTTCTGTTCATCGCCTTCCACACTCGGCAACGAACCCGCTTGCGATCTGCGTATGAGGATGTGTCATGAAGCCCGGGAAGCGCCCGAGGTCGCTCAGGGTTCTCATGTCGTATGCCACGCCCGGCGAGACCTCGAATCCCTTTACCCGCAATCTCTCCGACTCGGTCGGCCGGTCGGTCGATGTGCGCCATCTGTCGGTGCGTCAGATGCTCTGGGGGAGATTCGATCTTTTCCACGTGCACTGGCCCGAGAACATATTCCGCGCCTCGGGGCGAGTCCGTAACGCCGTGAAGACGGTGTGTGGCGTCGTATTGATGCTTCGTATCGAGTTGTTGCGGATTCCAGTGGTGTACTCGCAGCACAATCTCAAACCGCATGAGAAGCCGGGACGTCTCTACGGAGCCCTTTACGGTTGGGTCCAGCGACGCGTGCGCGCAAATATCTATCTGAACGAGTCTTCTGAGAACGACCCTCCAGCTGGGGTGACGATCTTGCATGGCGACTATCCGAGACCGGCCGCTCCTCGAGCCTCGCGACCGATGGCAGCAGAGAAATCAACCGTGCTGTTCTTTGGTCTCTTGCGCAGGTACAAGGGGCTCGAAACGCTGTTCGACGCGTTCGCGGGAACGAATGATCCGCGGCTTCGGCTCCGAGTGCGAGGCTCGGCGTCCGATCAAGCGTATGTGAATGAACTGCAAAGCCTGGCTGAAGTGGACCCTCGGATCACATTCGAGCCCGGTTTCCTCGACGACGATGAGCTCGAGCGGGAGCTCGAGGAAGCCGCATTGGTCGTGTTGCCATATGTGGCCGTCTACAACTCCGGAGCCGCGATTCTCGCTCTTTCTCGCGCTCGACGAATCCTGGCGCCTGCAGGACCTTCCACTCTTTCGTTGCAAAATGAGGTCGGAGGAGACTTCGTCCGGCTGTTCGATTCACCTCTGAACGCACACGATATTGCGCGTGCGATGGATGAGCAGCCTCGGGGAACAACGTCGGCTGTGCTGCCCCGTCGTGACTGGTCCACAATCGGTGCGTTGCATGTCAGGCTCTACATGCTCACGGTCGCGAACCGAACACTGCCCGCGAACGCATCGGCTGCAGCAGTGCGCCACGGAGTAGCGGTCGATCCACTTTTCGTCAGACACTCAATTCGCAACACCTTGGTGGTGGGGTTCGACGATGGCGGGCTCTAACGCTTTTCGAGCTGCCAGGATCACGCTGTTCGGTCAACTCGGCAAGTTCGTGATCCAGGTCGCCGCACTCTACGTGCTGGCTCGAATGCTCACTCCGTACGAGTACGGTCTCTACGGCATTGTGATGGTTTTCGCAGGAGTCGGCTTCCTTATCGGGGACTTCGGCCTCGCGAGTGCATCCATCCAAGCGAAAGTCCTCACTGCGCAGCAGCGAACCAACCTCTTCTGGGCAAATATCTGCCTTGGCCTCGTCGCAGCCACGATCTTCGTTGCATTGGCAGACCCCATTGCGGCGTTGTTCGACGAAACTGAACTTGCACCACTGATTCTCGGAGTCGCCGGTCTCTTCCTGGTTCAAGCAGCCTCTACGCAGTTCTCGGCGAACGCCACCCGCGACTTGAGATTCGGGCTCCTTGCTGTGGCTGACGTCGTGAGTCAGTTGGTTGGTTTCGGAGTGGCGGTTGGATGTGCGCTTCTTGGATTCGGTGCGTGGACCCTCGTAATCCAACAATTGACGGTCGCTCTCGTGCTCCTCGGAATCTATGTCTCAACCAGCGCGTGGCGGCCATCGGCGCCAAGGCGCGCACCGATGCGGGCGCTGCTGAAATTCGGGTTGAACACGTTCTTGGTGCAGGCCCTCAATTTTGCGACGGCGAAGGTGGACTCTTTCATCGTTGGCAAGCTGTTCGGCGCAACTTCGCTCGGGTTCTATGACCGCGCCTATCAGGTCAATCAGATCGCGACGCAACAGCTCGCCACGCCCCTGACCCGCGTCGCACTCCCGCTGCTCTCAAAGCACCAGGACGACGTCGGGGCGATGCGGGGGAGGCTGCTCGCTTTGATGCGGCTGCTCTCGTTCGGCCTCGGCGGTATTATCCTTTTCATCGGGATCAACTCCGAGCACACCATCCTTGTGGCTTTGGGGGACCAGTGGGTCAGCGTTGCGCCAGTGCTCACGATTCTCGCGATCGGTGGCTTCTTTCAGGCGATCGGATATGTCTATTACTGGGGCTTTTTGTCCCTCGGCAAGACCGGTCTTCAGCTGCGATTTTCTCTCCTCACGAGGCCGATCATGATCGGTCTCGTCTTGATAGGCGCGTCGTGGGGAGTGGAAGGCGTGGCTGCGGGGGTGTCTGCGGGCATGCTGGTGAACTGGATCATTCTTACGGTTTTTGCCGTCCCTCGTGTCGGCATCGCAAGTGCGGAGTTCGCCGGTGTATGTGCGCGCGCGATCATTCTATGGGGGCCTCTCGCTCTCGGCGTCGAATTTCTGCAGAGCACGTATCTTGGGGATCTCGCCGCCCCAGTCGCCCTCGCGCTGAACTTGCTTGTCACGATTTTTGGCGCAACAATCTTCCTCATTTTCCCTGCCTATCGCAAAGATCTGCGGGCCATTCTTGAAATCATTAGGAGCACTCGATGACTGTGGACATCATCTCGGGCGTGGAGGTCGTTCACTGGAATCCTCGTCGCAACACCTGGCCCTACCCCCTGAACAGGCTTCCGGTAGGTCGTCGAGTCAACAACTTCGGTGATCTGCTTGGGCCGATGGTTACGCGCCGAATCACGGACGCCGAGCGAGTGACCGCGCCACCCGCAGGAGGTCCTCGGCTCTTGACGGTTGGTTCCATCATGGGCCTCGCCAGCGACGGCGATGTCATTTGGGGCACCGGTGTCAACGGCAAGGTCGCAGTCGACAGCCATCAGTTCACGAATCTCGACGTTCGTGCAGTTCGAGGGCCGCGAACAGCGACGTTCTTGAGGGACCGCGGGCTGGAAGTGCCAGACGTGTTCGGTGACCCAGCTCTCCTGATCCCGGAGCTTTACCCGCAGTGGAGGGATACGCCGAAGCGTCGCAAGATCGGCGTGCTACCGAACTTCCATGATCTCGCCTCCTACGGGAGTCACCCCGACCTCATCTCGCCGCTCGCCCCCGCGGTGGAAGTCATCGACGAGATCGTCTCGTGCGAGCTCGTCATCGCTTCATCTCTGCATGGAGTGATCATCGCGGAGGCGTTCGGGATTCCTGCGATCGCTTTGGAGTCCGGGGTCGAGCACCCGTTCAAGTATCACGACTACTTTGAGGGCACAGGTCGCACGGATGTCCCGCTGTTCTCGAGTTTGTCTGAGGCTGTCCGTGTCGCTTCGCGGATCCCGTGGCCGTCAGTTGCGGACGCCTGGGATGCTGCTCCGCTGCGTGCAGCGTTCCCGCGTGATCTTTGGGCCGCCTCGACTGATGCCACGGAGCCTAGATTTCGCACCGGGATGGAGTCGGACCAGTGACGGGTACAGCCCTTCTTTTCGCACGCTACTTTGAGCCGGCTTTCCGCGGCGGCGGGCCGATCCAGACACTCGTGGCGCTTCTCCGGGCGAAGCCCGAGGCGGTGCGTGCGATCGTGATCGCTGGCAATCAGGATCTTGGGAGCACGGAATCAGTGGTACCGGAGCCGGACGTGTGGGTGCAGCGAGAAGTATCGCGTGTGCGGTACTGCAGTCCGGGACTGCGTCCTCTCTTCGCGGCTCTTCGATCGAGCCGTTCGGCGGCGCCGACGCTCATCTATCTCAATAGTTTTTTCGACGTGAGGTACTCCTTGATACCGCAGATCGCGAGGCTGTTCGGTGTGTGGAAAGGCGCAATTGTCGTTCTTGCACCGCGGGGCGAGTTGTATGCCGGGGCTTTGCAGATGAAAGCCGCCAAGAAGCGGGCGTATCTGGCCGCCTATAGGGCTGCGGGGCTGCACCGTCATGTGATCTGGCACGCATCGACGGTTGATGAGGAGGAGTCGATCCGCGCGATATTCGGCGGGAAGGCGAGAATCGAGACGAGAGAGAACGAGACCTCGCTCCCGCTGTCATCCGTATCTCGAGTGACGCGTGCGCCGGGACCACTCCGACTCGTCTTCGCAAGTCGAGCTGCCGCCAAGAAAGGGTTGCTCACGCTTCTGCTCGGCCTCCAGGGTGTGACACGCGACGTTGAACTCGAGGTCATTGGCGCCTTCGAAGACGATCAGTACGAGCTTGCGTGCGAGGCTGCGCTCACCCGACTGCCCCGCAACGTCCGAGTATCCTTGCTGGGGCCGCTGCCGAGGGAGGATCTGATCCAGCGACTGCGTGTGGCGGACGCGATGGCGCTACCGACGCTTGGTGAGAACTTTGGTCACGTGATCGCCGAGGCGCTTTCTGTGGGTTCTCCCGTAATCTGCAGCGCCGAGACGCCGTGGACCGCTCGACTCGAGGCCGGCGCCGGGATAGTGGTGGATCCCAACAGTCCTGACGCGTGGCGGGACGCAATCGACTCGTTTGCGGGCGAAGGAGAAGCGAGTTGGGAAGAACGCGCGCGGCGTGCGTCGAGCGCGTATGACGAGTGGCGCAACGAGAGCAAGGGTTCGCATATCTTCGAGCGAGCTTTGGCAGCCCGATGAAGCGGCAGATCGCAGTGGGCATTTCGGGTTTTTGTTGTCGTGAGAGAGGCAGATCGTGATTGTTTCGGTTTTCGGGTGCGGGTACCTCGGCGCGGTGCATGCCGCGGCAATGGCCGATTTAGGACATACCGTCGTTGGCGTCGATGTCGATGAGGCTCGGATCAGGTCGCTTGCCGACGGTGTCGCGCCATTCTTCGAGCCCGAGCTCGCTCGCCTCCTCCAGGCCGGTATTGCCAGCGGCCTATTGTCGTTCACGACCGACCCCGTTGCGGCAGCCGACGCCGATGTGCATTTCGTCGCGGTTGGTACGCCCCAGACAACGGGCGGGACGGCCGCAGACCTTTCATACGTCCGGGCAGCGGTGACCTCGATCGCAGGCGTGGCCAAGCCCGGTTCGCTGGTCGTGGGAAAGAGCACAGTGCCCGTCGGCACTGCGTCGGCGCTGAGTTCAGATCTCCAGGCGAATGGCGGTGACCTCTCGCTGGCTTGGAACCCGGAGTTCCTCCGAGAGGGATTCGCAGTCAAGGACACTCTCGAACCGGATCGGCTCGTCTATGGTGTCGTGAGCGGCGATCGTGGGCGACGCGACGCCGCGGTACTCGACCAGGTTTATGCAGCGGCGATCGCCTCCGGGACGCCCCGAATCATCACAGACTTCGCCACCGCCGAGCTCGTGAAGGTCTCAGCCAATGCGTTCTTGGCGACGAAGATCAGTTTTATCAACGCTGTGAGCGAGATCGCGGAGGTGACGGGGGCTGACATCACCGCCCTCGCCGACGCCATCGGTCATGACGTCCGAATCGGACGCAAGTTCCTCAACGCCGGTGTGGGCTTCGGCGGAGGGTGTCTTCCCAAAGACATTCGGGCGTTTGTCGCACGTGCTGAAGAACTGGGGAAGGGAAGCTCGCTTGCCTTCCTCCACGAGGTGGACATGATCAATCAGCGACAACGTCAGCGAGCCGTTGATCATGCGGTTCGACTACTCGGTGGGTCCGTGAACGAGCGACGCATTGCCATCCTTGGCATGTCGTTCAAGCCGAATTCCGACGATGTTCGGGACTCGCCTGCGCTGGATGTCGCAGTGCAGCTCAAAGGACTCGGCGCGAACGTCTTGGCCACGGATCCGGAGGCCATCGAGAACGCGCGCCGACGACACCCCCAGCTTGCCTATGTCGCGACACCGGAGGAGGCGCTGCGGCAAGCGGAGTTGGTCGTGTTGGTGACGGAGTGGGACGAGTACAAGACGCTCGACCCTGCCGTCGCAGCATCACTGGTGAGAACGCGGAACATCATCGACGGACGCAATGCCCTCGATCCCGTCTCGTGGCGCGCTGCCGGTTGGACGTACGTTGGCATCGGGCGCCAGTGACGTGAACTCGATGCCGCAGCGGACCGGGCCCGCGTGGCGGTGCAAGCGACGGAGGGCGCAGTGGTCGCTTCTGAACGATCTAGGGTTGAATATTCATGATGACATCTCCTGAGGGTTCCACACGGGCACAGGCGCGATCGATCGCTGAGGCTCGACGATCGAAGCGCCGCATCCGACGGCGTATCGGTTGGAGCATCGCCGCTGTCGTCACACTGTCCATCGCCGCGTGCGCGACGATTCTCGTTCTCGCTGGCCTCAAGGCGCTCGAGGTCCGCGATACGCTGACTGACGCCATCCCGGTCGCTCAAGGTCTACCGGGGAAAGTCGCGGGGGGAGACCCCACGGCCACCGCTGGAGATGCAGACACGCTGAAGGCGCTTGCCGCGGATGCCGTGCATGAGACTGACGACCCGATCTGGCGCATCGCTGAAAGCGTCCCGATCGCGGGCGGCAACTTCACGGCTATTCGAGTTGCCGCGGAGAGTCTTGATGAGATGGCTGACTTCATCGTCGAGGCCGCGCCGACCCTCGACATCAGTGCGTTTCGCCCCGTGAACGGCGCAGTCGACCTGGAGGCCGTCCGTCAACTCGGTGGTCTTGTGACAGCGGGAGCGAAGACTTTTTCCGACGTGCGTGAGGGACTGGCGAAGCTCGGTGATTTCGGTCTTCTCCCTCAGGTCAGCGATGCAGTTGCAACCCTGAACGATGCGGTGGTGACGGTTGACGATTCGCTCGGCACCCTCGAGCCCATCTTGCGAGTGCTTCCAGCTGCGCTCGGCGAGGGCGGCCAGCGGACGTATCTCCTGATGTTCCAGGGAAACTCCGAGTTGCGAGCATCAGGCGGAAACCCTGCAGCACTCGCAATCGTGACGGCGACTGAAGGAAGGATCGAACTCACCACCCAGGCGACGAGTGTCCAGTTCGACAACGCGCGTCCCGAGAGCATCACGGCGCTCGACCCCGAGACACAAGCGTTGTACAGCGACATCATCGGCCGCTGGATCCCGAATATGACAGCGACCCCTGACTTTCCCACCACCGTCGACATCATGCGCGCCTGGTGGGCAGATGAAGGACTCCCGCCGTTCGACGATGTGATTTCCACTGATCCGATCGCGTTGAGCTATCTCCTCAAGGCGACGGGGCCACTCACCCTGGCGACAGGGGAGACCCTCACCAGCGACAACGCTGCCTCGCTCCTCCTCAACGAGGTGTACTTCAACTACGGGCAGGGCAACGACGGCACCGAGCAGGATCTCTTCTTCGCAGCGGCCGCAGCGCAGATCTTCACCACCCTGACGAACGGAGCGGGCAACCCGATAGTTCTGATGGACGCCCTACGGCGAGCGGCCGACGAGAGTCGTCTGAAGCTGTGGAGTTCCAATACGGAAATAGCGACGATGTTGGCTGGCTCGAAACTGGCGGGGACGCTTCCTGCATCGAACGACGGTGCCACTGTCGCGGGTGTCTATTTCAATGACACCACGGGAGCCAAGACCGACTATTACGCCGATGCTTCGATCTCATCGACGTCGGATCTCTGCACGGCAACGGCTGCTCCGTCGTTCACGCAGACCATCACGTTCTCGAACAACATCACATTGGAACAAGCTGCCGGGCTTCCGTACTTCATCACCGGTCCGCACTACGCCCCTGGATATATCGCGACGGACGTGGTCGTCTACACGCCGGTGGGTGCCAGCATCGAATCCTGGTCAGTGCAAGGCGCTGAGTCCTTCGATCTCGTCAGTCAGGGGCCGCATCTCGGAAGACAAGCAGTTCGCATCAGCGTGCTCACGCCGCCGCAGACGTCGGCAATCATCACTGTCAGCATGAAGGGGCCGGACGGTGTGGCGCCGTCCGAGTACGGTGCATACGACGTCTGGACCACTCCGATGGTTCGAGATACGCCAGTGACGCTCGATGTCCCAGGTTGCTGACGACGGAACCGTGGAGCCGGTCACGGGATCGGGAGCAAGCGCGAGCGTCGACCGCCCGATTATCGTAGCGGTCGCCCGCGCGCGTATCGGGGTCGTCTTCACTGAGGCGCGATCTGACTTGCAGGCCGAGTTCCTCTGCGCCTGGGGAAATGCGATCATCGAGGGCGGTGTGACTTTCGACAGCGCCGTGTACGTCGCCGATCTCGGCGCCACGCCCGTGCTGGCAGACATAGCGAATGCGATCATCCAGTCAGGTCGTACTGTCCTACGCAATCGCGACGTATGGTGCGTCGAGGCCCTCACCCTGATGGATCGACGACAGGGCATCCTCGTCCTCACTCGCGGGGGGACGCGCCCTGTGATCGCTGCCGCCCCCGAGGGACGCTTCATGTCGCTGGGTCCGTCGCTTGTCGCGATAGATCCGCAGGGTGCGATGGATGTGTACTCCCCGCCGATGATCGAGCAGTCGACACCAGCCGATCCCCGGCGGGGGCCTCGATCAGAGGTCGACGTCGTCGTGCGGTCGACGAACACTCTCCGGCTTTCCGCCATCGTGATCGTCGAGCAGGGCGAGCAAGATACGGCAAGTCGTCTCCCACTGGGCGAATCGCTGCTGCAACTACCCGTCGCGGACGGGATGTTCGTCGGATCGCAGCGGCCTCTCCGTTCTTTGGCGAGGATCATCGCCGAGATCGGTGGCGTCAGCGTTGTTCGATGTAGCGATCATCTCCAGCTGATCGACATGATCGAATCCCTGGAGCAGCAGATGGATCCTGTCGCATGCGAGGACGTCGAAGTCTCCGTGGACGTGTCGGTCGCGGAGTTCGATGGTTCGTCGGACAAGATCTTTCGAGCGGGAGCGCTCGACGCGATCGAAGCGGAGCACGGTCAGGTACTGGTGCTTCAAGACGGGTCGGCCTCACTCCGGATCACGCTCCTGCCCAGGGATCAAGCAGACATCTGGAGGTCCGCTAGCGGCGTGAGTATCGAATCGCTCGTCCGGAAGACGAAGACCAGCGAGGTGCCGGGCACACAGACGGCCGACATTGTCGAATCCATGTTGGCCGCTGGGCTGCTTGCGAGACAGCCTTCATGGCGAGTAGCTGATGCAGCCGCCTGGACGATCGACCGTGAGTCTTTCGTCGTCCTGAACCTCGCCTCGCAGAATGCTGTCCCACTCGCGCTGCACGACTCCGCGAGTGCTGTGTGGGCCGTTTTGGCTCGCCACGCACCGATCGGGCACGGGGACCTCGTCTCTCTCGTCGCTGAGGAATACGGTGTCGAGACAGAGGTTGTTCGAGAAGACATTGATCGCCTGATGCGTCAGCTGCTTGTCGAGGGCGTTGTCGATTCGCTTTGACGGCGGTCCCAGAAGCATCGAGTAGTCCGGGAGAGGTAAAGACATGACGACGGATGCGGCGCTGGCGATGGGCGCGGCGGGTGTACTGGCGCATTCACTCGTGGCGCGTGCGGCTACCGACTCCGGGGTTCGCGCCCTTTCGATCAAGGGCGGCTTCGCCGCTGACTTCGGTCTGCGGGATCGGCGTTCATCGGCAGATGCAGATATCTTGATCGATCCGAACAATATTGAACGGCTGTGCGATCAACTCGGAGACCGTGGTTGGCACACCCGGGCCGGACGCCTCCCGCCGACGTTCATCGATCTGCATTCGGTGACGCTGATCAACGATAGGTGGCCGTGTGACCTGGACATCCACCGTTATTTCCCCGGCTTCTTCGCACCTCCCGAAGTCGTGTTCGAGTTGCTCTGGGAGGGGCGCGTCGTACACCGAGAAACTGGGATCGAAGTTCTCACTCCGTCTCGCGCGGGAATGGCAGTCGTGGTGGCATTGCATGCGGCTCGGACGCCTTATCTGGACAAGAGCCGACGAGACCTGGAGACGGTTCGAGACGCGGTGTCGCTGGACTTCACGAGAGCGGAGACGGCCGACTTCCTTGCGATCGTTCGAGGTGGCAGAGCTCAGTGGGTTCTCGAAGACCTTCTGACGACGCTGGGGCTGCCTGCTACAGACGATGCTGCCGCCTCGGAGAAGCAGGCATGGCGCAGGAACCAGCAGAGGGCGTCCGACAAGTCGGCAGACCTCTGGATCCGAGAGGTCGCTGAAGCCCCGCTGTTTCGGAAGCCGGGCGTATTGCTGGAAGTTCTGTGGGTGCCGCGCGAGCACATCCCTCGAAACGACCCGAATCGTCTCCCGACGCCGCGGGAAGCGTGGCGGTATCAACGATCGAGATGGGTCCGGGGAGCCAAGGCGCTGCTGGGGTTTCTGCGTCCCTGAGAACGCACTGACGTCCACCCGCGATGATCCAGCTGCGTCGCGAAGGCGACATGGACGAGGCAGATAGCGGGCGCCTCCCTGCGGCTGACCGCTAGGGCACGGCCCAGCGACCGATGGGCCAGAGGATGAGCCCGACCTTGCCGACCACGTCGTCGCGCTTCATCCAGCGCCAGCATCCGTCGTCGCCCGTCTCGAGCCGACGGCAGCCGATGGCCGAGTCCGACGAGTTGCCGCGGTTGTCTCCGAGCACGAGGTAGGAGTCCTCGGGAACCGTCACTGCTGCGAAGCAGCGGCCGGAGATCGGCGTGGTCGAGCAGTCGAGCTCTCCTGGCACGAATGCCGGGTCGTTGAAGATGTACGGCTCATCCAGAGGCTCGCCGTCGATCGTGAGTTCGCCCTCGGCGGTGCAGCATTCGACGGTCTGTCCCGGCCCAGCGATCACACGTTTCACGAGCGTGTGTGCCCCGGATGGGCCGAACCCGGTGACCTCGCCCAGCCACCGTGCCGCGCTCTTCAACCAGTTGCCGTCTCCGGCGGCGTGCTCGCCCCAGGACTCATCGGCGTCGAACACGACGATGTCACCGGTCGCGGGCTCTGAGCCCACGTAGGCGAGCCGATTCACGAGCACTCGGTCGCCGGGCTCCAGCGTGCCCTGCATGGACTCGCTGGGCACCACGTAGGGCTTCGCGACGAAGGTCAGGAGCAGCCCGACGACGACGAACGCGAGCAGGAGCTGGAACAAGACGCTGCCGGTGACTCGACGCCAGGTCGGGCGGGGCGCGGCTTCGCTCATCGACTTGGCTCCAGATGCGGTGTGAATCCCTCGTGAACTGCCAGACTACCTTCAGGCGCTGGGGCGACCACGGAGGAGAACCGCACGTGACGACGACCGCAGCGACCCGCGCTCGCAGCTCCACGACACAGCGCCTGCCGGTGCCGGACGTGCTTCGCGGCATCGCGATCATCGCGATGCTGGTGGCTCACGCTGCGCCGTTCCTGCCGAACATGCCGATGGTGGTGAAGTTCCCGGTCGCTCAGCTGAACGATGTCGCATCGCCGCTTTTCGCCCTCGTGATGGGCATCTCTGCGCAGATCGTGTGGAACCGCAGCACTCGCGTCGGAACGACGCTGCTGCAGCAGGCGATCCGTGGGGTCATCCTGCTCATCCTCGGCTTCTGGATGGTGACCTGGGGCTCGTGGGTGGCGATCATCCTCGCCTTCCTCGGAGTGCTGCTGCTGGTCGGTGTGCCGATCCTGCTCCTCCGTACTCGCACGCTGATCGTCGTCGCTGCAGTGCTCCTGGTCGTGAGCGACCCGCTGCTTCTGTGGGCGCGCGGCGCATTGGTGGCGGCCTACGGACAGCCCTTCCCGGTTCGCGACTTCGCGGACATTCTGTTCCTCGGGCACTCGTACCGCCTGGTGAACCTGCTGCCGTTCTTCCTGTTGGGCGCCCTGCTGCTTCGTCATGGCTTCAAGCGGGATCGTCTGCTTCTCGTGATGGCTGTCACCGCACCCGTTGCCTACGGTGCCGCTTTCATCGGCAGCCGACTGCCGATGTTCGAGGTGCAGTCCGGCGACTACCTCGACACACTCCACGACATCGGCCTGGTCTTCGCCGTCTACGTGCTGGTCGTCCTCGCCGTGACGACGCGGCGCGACGGCACCCGTCGATTCTGGGATGCGGTGTTCGTGCCGATCCGCGCCTGCGGTCAGCTCGCCCTCAGTCTCTATCTGCTGCATGTCGCCGTGATCGCCTGGTGGAACCTCGAGTACGGACGTCCCGTCGACAACGTGTACCTGGGCTGGGTCGTCATCGTCCCCGGGATGATCGTGATCGGTTGGCTGTGGTGGCGATTCATCGGCACCGGGCCGGTCGAGTGGCTGATGGGGCTCGCCACCGGTCGACGCAAGCGCTGGCGCACCACACGGAGCTGACCGGGCAGGATCAGGCCGACGGCGTCTCGGCGAGCGCCACGATGCTGTCGATGAGCGCGATGGCCTCGTCGCTGCCCATGGCGATCGGGCCTGCCTGGCTCCCGTCTGCTCCGATCAGGACGGCGACGGGTCGTGCGACGCCGAGGCCCAGGGCGGCACCGAGCGATCCGCCCACGTCGATCGCGAAACGGGCACTCGGAGGCAGCTGATGGTCAGGCCCGGCGGCCAACTGCCCGTGGACGACCTTCTGCACGACGTAGACATCGGCGAGCGACACGACCTGTGCATCTGCCTCGTGGAGGCGTGCGAGCGCCGACGCGCAGGCGTGACAGCCGGGTGAGACGACCACGATCAGTCTGGCGCGAGCACTGGGCGCGAGCACGTCGACGATCGCCGTCTGTGCGGGAACGACGACCGCCCCTCCGCCGTGACTGAAGTGCGTGGGCGCCTCGATCGAGGCGCGCGCCGTCGACCAGGTGGCGAGCGCGATGAGCAGCAACGCGACGAGCGCGCCGAGCATGGTGACGGATCCAGGGCCTTCCGCGAACGCGAGTGGCACACCGAGCGGCGCTCCCAGCAACCACTGGGTGATCGCCGCGGTGAGGAAGATGCCGGCGGCGATCATGACGAGCACCACGTTGCGCGCGATGAGCCGGGGACCGATCGCTGCAGGCAGCCAGTCGCCGAAGCATCCGCAGTCCTCGTTCACACCGAGCCGATGAGCCCGCACGACCACCACGAGCAGCGCACAGGTCAGGACGAGTGCAGACGCAGATGCTGCGACGAACAGCCAGTCGGTCGTCGCGACGAGTGCGACGGCGACACCGGCTTCGACGAGGATCAGCGCGGCGGCCGCTGCATTCGGATTCGTGACAGGGATCCGCAGTGCGTCGAAACCGGCGCGTCCGCGGTCGGAGGAGCGAAGCTTGCCGATCGCGCTCACGGCGAAGACCGCAGCGAGGAACAGGACGAGCGGTACATAGAAAGCGGTCATGGCGTCTTCACTCTGGATCACGAGAGCGACCGAATCGCACGTGCGACGGCGCTCCACAGCTCTGTCGGTGGGTGCAGGGGATCAGGTTGCCGAGCAGAGGATGATGGACAGTGTGGAACGCGCAGCGGGCTGAGTGCCTGCGGGCAGCGGATGGCCCACGGAGCTTCGACGGCCGGCGGCCGCGAGCATGGGCACCGACCAGGCCGCGCCTGCGACGACTGTTCGGCGTGAGACACCGGCATGCTTGACGTGTTCGCTCAATCGAGTTCTCCCTCGGATGCAGGTGCGGCGAACCGCTGTGCAGTCGGAGGCGACACGTCGTCTGCATCCCCCAGGAGCCTCGTTCGAAAGTCAAGCTATGGGCGCGCGGATGAGGGATCTGAAGGAAACCGAGAACTCCGCGCTCGCTGCGCCGATCCTGCGCAAGGAGTGCGTTCAGAGGAGAGCGGACTCAGTTCGGACGCCCGGCGCGGAGCGCGCGTGGCGTCGTCTGATAGGCCTCGTCGAGCGCGCGCCGCAAGCTCATGGGCGAGTGGAAGCCGGAGCGCTGCGAGATCTGTTCGATGCTCAGAACGTCATACCTGCTGTCGGTGAGCAGCGAGTGCGCGAGGCGTGCTCGCTGGCGTCGGATCTCTCCGGCCACGGTGTTGCCCGCCTTCGAGAACACGAGCTGCAACTGGCGGAGCGATGACTGCACCTCGTACGCGACTCTCGCGGGATTCAGCGACGGATCACCGCACTGCTGGGCGATCACCGCGACTGCTCGGTCTCGCAGCACGTCATGCGGTGAGCCCTGGCCGGTCACGACGCCGAGGCGGTCGAGCAGCAATGCGCCGCTCATCTCCATGACGAGCTGCTCGATCGCGTACTGCTCGATCGCAGATGCCTTGCCTTCGACCTCCAGAAGATTGCCGATGAACTGCTGCATCGAGGTGTCGAGGAGGCGGCGGTCCGGATAGACGGTCGCGTCGGGCGGCAGCGCAGGCACGAACGATGCGATCGCGGCGCGAGGGACGATGGCGGCGGTGAGACGCCAAGGGCCGGCCCACCTGAGGCGGCGATCGATCCCGTACGGGGCGATGATGAGACCGCCTCCCGTCTGCACCCAGGGCTCGCCGTCGAGCTTCGACCACATGGCCTCTGTCTCGACGAACGCGAACACGGAGTGGTCCGGTCGCGTGCTGGTCGTCTCGATCACGAGCTCGGTCGACGTGCCGCTGATCGAGAGCATCTGCACGGCACCGGAAGCGCGCTCGCGAGAGCGGAGCGGGGTGCGGTCACCGCCGCGAATGATGCCGTGCTCAGAAAGATCTCGATCGTCGATCACTCTGGCTTTTGCATGGTTCACGAGTTCCTCCTCCCCGGGAATGCAGTCGCACATCGAAGCAGTCGACCGATCTCGAGGCCCCCCTCGACTCGCAGTGCGACTGCCACTGTTCGCAAGGCTACCGTCACGTCGTTGCGCATTGTGAGCCTGCGCATGTGTATATCGGTTGGCATCATGCGTTGTTCGCGAGAGTGCAGAATCACAGACGAGTTCAGATCGCGTTCCGACGTTCCCATCGGCACGGGAGCGCGCCGGAGGGCTCGAACTCTGCTTCGCGTACCTGGTGATGGAAATATGCGCCTGGCCTGGTCTTCTTCGATCATGATGGATACTTCCTCACCACTGCGGACGTGTCTTCTGTCTGCGAGGAGGCGACGCGAACGTCGTCAGCATCCCCCAGGAGCCTCACCGTGGGAGACACGCTAGAGGCCGCGCGGGCGTCTTCTTCATCGAATGGATAAACAGCGCGCAGTGTGCACTATCCCTGCGCGAGATGTTCGTTCTGCGCGGAGTGTGCGGATGCCGAACGAGATGACCGGAAGGCGGTGCGGCGGACACGCGAATGGCCGCGACTGCTCAGCAGCCGCGGCCATTCTTCAGTGACGAGCGTTCAGAGGATTCCGGCGCCGACGGGCACGGTGATCGTGCCGGCGGCAGTCCTCGTGACTCCGTTGATGGTGACCGAGAGCGTCACCGCGAAGTTCGTCAGCGCGCTGATGGCAACGCCGGTGGAGACGCCGGCGAGGCCGAAGACGACCGGCAGATTGAGCGTTCCGTTGGCGGCGATCGTGACCGGTGCGGTGCCGCTCCAGCTCGTCTGCGGGAAGCCGAAGGCGCCGATGACCGGAGCCGTCTGGTACACCGCGGTGCGCTGTGCTGGCGTGGTGAGCACGCCGTTGACCGAGTACACGCCGAAGCCTCGGGCCGTGCCGACCGAGAGGTTGATGCCGGTCGGGCGTGCGACCGAGATGGTGATGGCCGCGGTCTGCGCGGTGATCGTGCCCGCATCGCTGGTGAGGGCGGCGATGGTCGGAACCGTGGTCAGCACTCCGGCGGTCACCGTTCCGCCGCCGTCGAGCAGGTTCAGCGTCAGCAGTGAAGACGTGGGCGTGGTGAGGGCGACGGACGCCAGGTTGCCTGCCACGCTCGCGGCGGCGAGCGGGGTCGCGACGGCAGCTGCGACGACGGGTACCGACCAGGCGGCTCCCTTGACGATGGCGCGGCGCGAGATTCCGGCGTTCTTCTGGACTTCTTCGGTCATGACAGCGGTCTCCTGATCGGTGCAGATGTGTTTTCGTGTGTGCGGCGAAACGACACGAACTACGTCTGCATCCCCCAGGAGCCTCGCCGTGCGACACACGTTATGGGCGTGAAAAGGGGCACTTTCATCGAATGGAGCAAAAGCGCGCTCTGCGCGCCAACTCTGCGTGCGCTGTGCGTTCGAGGGCCGTTTTTCCTGCTTCTGAGGCCCCGCCTCGGCGGCCGCGAGAAGCTGGCTAGGCTACGTCTATGCCTGATCGTTTTCTCGTCAGCGCGGTCGGTGCTGTGATCGAGATCGACGTCTCGCGCCGCGACCCGTCGTTCCACGACCGGACCTACGCTGCCTGGACGGATGCCGTCTACCTGGGCGATCGATCAGCGGATGCGGTCGCTGTCGACCGAGCCGAGATCGACGACGAGGATGCCGCGCTCGCGGTGCTGTCGACCGACGTCACGCTGCTGGCGCTGGCGCATCGCATGGGCGATGAGCTCTGGATGCTGCATGCCGCGGGTCTCGCGGACGACGATGGCAACGTGGTCGTCTTGAGCGCACCCTCCGGCACGGGCAAGACGACTGCAGCGCGGCATCTCTCCCAGCGCTACGCGTACATCAGCGACGAGACCATCGGGATCGACGCGCAGGGTGGGGTGATCCCGTACCGCAAGCCGCTGTCGATCATTCAGCCGGATCGCATGCACAAGGCGCAGATCGCGCTCTCGTCACTCGACGGAGGGCGTCCGGTGCCGGAAGGACTCCGGGTCGCGAGGATCGTCGTCCTCGACAGGTCGGAAGACGGTCCGGAGCTGCCCGAGGTCGAGCAGCTCGATCCGGTGTCCGCCCTGGAGCTGCTGGCACCGCAGTCCAGCTATCTGGGACGGATGCAGGCGCCGCTGCACCTGATCCACTCGATCCTTGAGGCGACCGGAGGGGCTGTGCGGGTGCGCTACCGCGAGGTCTCGACGATCGATGACGTGATCGCGACGCTGCTGCGCACCGATCGATCCGTGGTCGAAGTCACTGCGCGAGATTCCTCACGACCTGTGGTCGAGTCGGCAGCCGGTTACCGGCGTGCAGAGGTCGTGGACGAGCTCCAGCTCGCCGATGGCCGGATCGCCGTGCTCCAGCGTTCGGCGGATGGCACCATGCTGCGAGTGCTGGACGGTATCGGGCCGTCGATGTGGACCGCTGCGAACGGCAGCACGCTCGACGAACTCGTCTCCGCCGTCATCGCGGAGCACGGCGCTCCGGACGGCATCGACGCAGTGCAGGTGGTCGACGCCGCCGCGCGGCAGCTGCTCGAAGACGGGCTGCTCGAGCGGGATCCCGCTCAGGCCTGACGGCCGCGGCGGCGCACGCCGGGTTCGGCGTCTGCCGTCGCAGCCTCATCTGCCTCTGTCTCGCGACCGTAGCGCTCGTATGCGCCGTAGTACTCGCGTCCGTAGTACGCCGACTCGGCGCCCTTGCGGGGCACCTTGTTCAGCACGACGCCGAGCACACGGCCGGTGGTGCGCTGGATGCTGGCGATCGCACGCTGCAGCATGTCGAAGGTCGTCTTCCCGGACGAGACCACGACGATCACTCCGTCGGCGTTCGCGGCGAGCACCGCGGCATCCGTCACCGGCAGCACCGGCGGAGAGTCGAGGATGACGATCGCGGTCTTGCTGATCTCCGTGAGGAAGTCCTGCATGCGGTGCGAGCCGAGCAGCTCGCTCGGGTTCGGCGGGATGCGGCCGGCGCCGAGCACGGCGAGCGGCACGTCGCGGTTGGGGCGGTGCGCGACGTCCTGCAGCTCGGCACGGCCGGCCAGGATGTCGGTCAGGCCGACGTCGCGCGACATGCCGAAGATGTCGGCGACCACCGGGCGGCGCAGGTCGCAGTCGATCAGGATCGCCCACTGTCCGGCGGCGGCCAGGCTCGAGGCGAGGTTCACGGCCACGGTCGACTTGCCGTCGCCTGGCACGGAGCTCGTCACGACGATCACGCGCGGCGGGTTGTCGACGTCGATGAACTGCAGGTTCGTGCGCAGCTCGCGCATCGACTCGATCGTGTGGTGCGAGACCCCGTGCTGCGTGTCGAGCGAGAAGTCGATGACCTGGCGCTCGCCGTCCATGGTCTTCTCCAGCGGCAGCGTGCCGATGACCGAGACGCCGGTCTCGCGCTCGATGTCGCGCGGATGACGGATGCGGCGGTCCACCGTGTGGCGCACGAAGGCGTAGACGAGGCCGATCGCGAGGCCGGCGAGCGCACCGACGATGAGGTTCAGGCGGGTGTTCGGGGAGGACGGCGAGGTGGGCAGGCGTGCCGAGTCGCCGACGATGAGGCTCACGGCCGCAGGCGAGGTCTCGGTGCCGCCCTCGAGCTTCTCGATCTCGACCGCCATGCCGCGCATCCAGGCCTCGGCCAGTTCCTGCGCGGTCTGCGGTGTCGCGCCGGTCGCTGTCACCTTGAGCGCGGTGGTGTCGGTCGGGTTCGTCACCGAGACGCGCGAGACGAGCGACTCCGGCGAAGCGTCGAGTCCGAGGTCATCGATGGCGTGCTCCGCCACCGCCCGCCACGAGCCGAGGTTCAGATACGACTTCACCCGACTCTGCGCCAGCTGATTGCCGACGAGGGCCGAACCGGAGGTTCCGTCGCCGCCGACGGCCGTGACGATCCCGGTCGTGTCGGCCGCGTAGACCCGCGGCTGCAGGGCACTCCACCCGAACGCGGCTCCAGCGCCGAGAACGGTCGCCACGAGGATCACGATCCAGTGCGCGCGCAGAATACGGAAGTAGTCGCTCAGTTCCACCTGTGATTTCCCCTCACATGTCCCGAGGATTCACACACGGGAAGGCATTGAGAACGAGCATACGGGGCCGCGCGTGCCGCCGAGTGACCGATATGCCGGTGCGTCGTCAGCGGAGCGCGGCTGTGACGATCCGCTCCACCTCGTCGATGGCCGGGATCAACTGAGCCGCTGATGCCTCGTACGTCGCCTGCGAACGGCGGTACGGGTCGATCACATCGTCGTCCTCTGCGGCGGCGATCGTGAGACCGCGCTGGTCGCCGAGCAGCCGGAGCGCGGCCGACAGTCGAGCCCGCGGGTCCGTGCCGGCTGCGTCGGCCACCGCACGAACGGCGTCGTCCGTCAGCGTCGACGCGAGGCGGGCGAACTCGCGCGCTGTGAAGGTCTGTCGCAGTCGGCTCGGCATCATCTGCACGACGTGCGATCGATGCTCGCGCGACATCGCGAGCACGAGGTCGGACTCCGCGAGCAGCGGTTCGACGAGGTAGCGCGCCACGTGGGCGGAGGCAGCCTCGGGCGAGGCGCCGGCGCGCACCGCCAGATCCTGCGCCTGCTCCGTCATGCCGTGGCCGACCATCGCGTGCGTGCCGGCGCTGTGCACGCGCACACCGAGCGGCTCCAGGCGTGCGCGGAGCAGCACCTCGCCCATCGGGGAACGGCAGATGTTGCCGGTGCAGACCGTCAGGATCGTCGGCGGTGCGCTCGGCTTCGCCGTCGGGGTGGTGTCGCCGAGCAGACCGGCGAGCGGTGACTCCGTCTCTGACGCAGTGGCATCGAGGTTGCGCTCACGCCATTCTCGGCGGCTGACGCCGGGGGGAGGTCCGTCATCGAAGGGGAAGCTCATGCCTCCACCGTAGAGGCTCGGAAGCGGCGATGAGTCGGCGAGAGGTTGAGCAGCAGGCGTGCGACGACGCACCCGATGATCGTGCCCAGCGTGTTCGCGATCACGTCTGACAGCGTGGGGAAGCGACTCGGCAGCAGCGTCTGCACGAGCTCGATCGTGGCGCTGACGGCGTACCCGATCAGGATGATGAGCCAGGGGCTGCGTCGTGGCCAGGCGGCGGCGAGCAACAGCCCGAACGGCACGAAGAGCGCGATGTTCGCGAGGAACTCGAACACCGTGTAGCCCGTCGACAGTGCGATGCCGAAGTGCTCGGAGGCGTACCGGGCCAGGCGGAACGCGATGCCGGTCACGCGCCCGGCGATCGAGGCCGGCAGCCAGACGATCAGGGCCAGGCCGATCGCGTAGGGCACCAGCAGCACGCGGGCGATCACGGCGAGCGTCGGGATACGGGACACGGGCATGGAGCGAGCCTATGGGGCCAGTCTGAATGTTCGATCCGGTCGGCGACCGCTCGCTGTCAGGAGCGCTCGCCGCTCCAGTTCAGCTGCTCGATATAGCGCAGCAGCACTCCCTCTCGCAGCGCCCACGGCGAGACCTCGAGCTCGTCGACGCGCAGCAGGGTCATCGCCGTGTGCAGGGAGACGGCGGCCGCGACGATCTGGAACGTGCGGTCGGGGGTGATGCCAGGGAGCTCCTGCCGCGCGGATGCAGGGAGGCGGGCGAGCCTCGGGATCCAGGATCCGAGCGAGGCGCGGGGCAGCAGCATCCGCTCGCTCCCGGACCAGCCCGGCACCGGATAGCCGACCAGGCGGGCGAGGGAGCGGATGGCCTTCGACGACCCGACGACGTGATCGGGACGGGGGAGCGCGGCGAACTGCGGCAGCACGCGCTTCAGGGTCGCGGTGGCGTGGGCGCGCAGCCGCTCGACGTCGTCCTCCCCCGGCGGATCGTTCGGCAGGAACTGCACGGTCATGCGCCCTGCACCCAGCGGGACGGATGCCGCGGCATCCGGCAGCTCCTCGGCTCCCGCCGCGATCTCGAGCGAGCCGCCACCGATGTCGAGCAGCAGGATCTGTCCGGCCGACCAGCCGAACCACCGCCGCACCGCGAGGAAGGTGAGCTCCGCCTCGGTCTCGCCGTCGAGCACCTGCAGCGGCTGCCCGAGCGCGGCCTCGATCCTGGCGATCACCGCTGCACCGTTGCGGGCGTCTCGCACCGCGCTGGTGGCGGTCGCGAGCAGCGCGTCGACCCGCTCGGTCTCGGCGACGCGGCGGGCCTGCGCCACCGCAGCCTCGAGCGCGACCACGCCCTCTTCGGCGATCGATCCGTCGGGTGTGAGGTAGCGCATCAGGCGCAGCACCGTCCGGTCACTCGTCGTCGCCAGCGGCCGGCCGCCGGGGCGGACATCGGCGGCGAGCATATGGACGGTGTTCGATCCGATATCGAGGACTCCGAGGCGCACGGAATGACACTACCCGCCCGCCAGTACGATGGAGGCGTGACCACCGTCGACCCCACGCTGCCGCTGTCTCCGTACCGCGAGATCGGTCGTGCGGAATGGTCGCGGCTCGCGGCCGGCCTCGACCAGCCGCTGAGCGAGACCGAGGTCGTCGAGGTGCGGGGCATCGGCGACCGCCTGAGCATGACCGAGGTGCGCGAGGTCTACCTGCCGCTGAGTCGTCTGCTCAGCCTGTACGCGACCTCGACCAAGCGTCTGGGAGCGGCGACCAGCTCGTTCCTGCAGGAGGACGACACCACCACGCCGTTCGTGGTGGGCGTGGCCGGCTCGGTCGCCGTCGGCAAATCGACGATCGCCCGACTCCTGCGCGAACTCATGAGCCGCTGGCCGGGGACGCCTCGCGTCGAGCTGGTCACGACCGATGGCTTCCTGTATCCCAACGCCGAGCTGGAGCGCCGCGGGCTCATGGAGCGGAAGGGCTTCCCCGAGTCCTACGACCGTCGCTCGCTGATCGAGTTCGTCACCAAGGTCAAGAGCGGTGCACCCGAGGTGCGCGCTCCCTTCTACTCGCACATGCGCTACGACATCGTGCCGGATGCGCACGTCGTGGTGCGCCGCCCCGATGTCGTGATCGTCGAGGGGCTGAACGTGCTGCAGCCGCCTGCCGCGCCGAACGACGTCGCCGTGAGCGATCTCTTCGACTTCTCGATCTTCGTCGACGCCGACAGCGCGCACATCGAGAAGTGGTACGTCGACCGCTTCCTCGCCCTGCGGCAGGCCGCCTTCAGCAATCCCACCTCGTACTTCAACGTCTTCGCGCACCTCACAGATGAGGAAGCCGTCACGACGGCGCTCGGCTACTGGAACGACATCAACATGCCCAACCTGGTCGAGAACGTGATGCCGACGAAGCACCGTGCGCGGCTCGTGCTGCGCAAGGGAGCTGATCACACCGTGGAGACGGTGCTGCTGCGCAAGCTCTGACGCAGCGGCAGCAGCTCGCGTCTGCTGCGTCGGCGGCATCCGTCATATTGTTCGGACGGCTCGCAAAAAAACGACCGTATCTTTGATCGCATGTGTGGAATCGTCGGATACGTGGGCCCTCGCCCCAGCCAGGATGTCCTTCTCGCCGGTCTCGCCCGGCTGGAGTACCGCGGGTACGACTCCGCGGGCGTCGCCGTGATCGACGGCGACGGAGCGCTCGGCATGCGCAAGAAGGCAGGCAAGCTCGCGGTCCTCCGCGACTCGCTGGCCGACTCGCCGCTCGCCGATGGCACGACCGGCATCGGTCACACCCGCTGGGCGACGCACGGCGGTCCGACCGATGTCAACGCGCACCCGCATCTCGCCGACGACGACAAGCTCGCCGTGATCCACAACGGCATCATCGAGAACTTCTCGGCACTGCGCGAGGAACTGCTGGCCGATGGCGTGCAGTTCCGCAGTGAGACCGACACCGAGGTGGCGGCAGCGCTGCTCGGGCGCGAGTACGCCGGCAACGGGGGCGACCTGCAGCTCGCGTTCCGCAGCATCGTCAACCGCCTCGAGGGCGCGTTCACGCTGCTCGCAATGCACCAGGACCACCCAGGACTCGTGGTCGGCGCCCGCCGCAACTCCCCGCTCGTGATCGGCCTCGGCGAGGGCGAGAACTTCCTCGGCTCCGACGTCGCGGCGTTCGTCGAGCACACGCGCAAGGCCCTCGCGATCGGCCAGGACCAGATCGTCTCCATCACGCCGGATGCCGTCACCGTCACCGACTTCGACGGAGATTCCGTCGAGCCGGAGTCGTTCGAGGTGTCGTGGGACTCCGCCGCCGCCGAGAAGGGCGGATGGTCGAGCTTCATGGCCAAGGAGGTCGCCGAGCAGCCCGAGGCCGTCGCGAACACGATCCGCGGCCGCATCCATGACGGCCAGGTCGTCATCCCCGAGCTCGACGGACTCGACGAGCTCTTCATCGGGATCAACCGCGTCATCATCACGGCGTGCGGCACGGCATCCTATGCAGCACTCGTCGGCAAGTACGCGATCGAGCAGTGGGCACGCGTCGCGGTCGACGTCGAGCTCGCACACGAGTTCCGGTACCGCGACCCGGTGATCGGCGACGACACGCTCGTCGTCTCGATCAGCCAGTCGGGCGAGACCATGGACACGCTCATGGCCGTCAAGTACGCCAGCGAGCGCGGCGCACGCACGCTCTCGATCTGCAACACGCAGGGTGCGACGATCCCTCGTGAGTCGGATGCCGTCGTCTACACGCACGCCGGCCCCGAGGTCGCCGTCGCATCGACCAAGGCCTTCTCCGCCCAGATCACCGCACTGCTGCTGCTCGGCCTGCACATGGGCCGTGTCCGCGGATCCATCGCCGACGCCACGACGGATGTCGAGGAGCTGTCGGCGCTGCCGGAGAAGATCGCGAAGGTGCTGGAGAGCGAGCAGGAGCACGTCACGCAGCTCGCCGGCTGGATGGCCGACACCCGCTCGGTGCTGTTCCTCGGTCGCCACGTCGGATACCCGATCGCCCTCGAGGGTGCGCTGAAGCTCAAGGAGATCTCCTACATCCACGCCGAGGGCTTCGCCGCCGGTGAGCTCAAGCACGGTCCGATCGCGCTGATCGAGCCGGGGCAGCCGGTCTTCGTGCTGGTGCCATCGCCCCGTCACTCCGCACTCGTGCACTCGAAGGTCGTCTCGAACATCCAGGAGATCCGCGCCCGCGGTGCCCGCGTGATCGTGATCGCCGAAGAGGGCGACGCTGCGGTGCTGCCGTTCGCCGACGAGGTCATCCGCATCCCGCTCGCAGGCGCCATGTTCGAGCCGCTGCTCGCGGTCGTGCCGCTGCAGATCTTCGCGATGGCGCTGGCCACGGCCAAGGGCCTCGACGTCGACCAGCCGCGCAACCTCGCCAAGTCGGTCACCGTCGAGTAACGCGCTGCATCCTGCCGACCGGCCCCCTTGTGTGCGAGCCACCCCCTTGGGTGCTGCACATACGGGGGCCGCTCGCACTTAAGAGGGTGGTTCGGCAGAGGGTGGTTCGGCGAAGAGGGTGGGCAGGGATGGAAGGCGGGGTGCCGAGTAGGCTTGTCCGGTGATCATCGGGACCGGCATCGACCTCGTGGACATCCCGCGATTCGAGCGGACCCTCGAGCGGACACCACGCCTGATGCAGCGACTCTTCGCCCCGTCCGAGCGCACGCTGCGACTGGCATCGCTCGCCGCGCGGTACGCCGCCAAGGAGGCGCTGATCAAGGCCCTCGGCGGTTCCGACGGCGTGCACTGGACCGAGATCGAGATCGCATCAGAGCCATCCGGCCGACCGATCTTCGTGCTGTCGGGCTCGACGGCAGCGGTCGTGGCCGAGCGCGGCATCACCTCACTGCATCTGTCCATGTCCCATGACGCCGGTCTCGCGACCGCGTTCGTCGTCGCCGAAGGAGCACCACTGTGACGGTCCCGTTCCGCGAAGCCACCATCGACATGGATGCGATCGCCGACAACGTGCGGCACTTCCGCCGGCTCACCGGCGTCGAGGTCATCGCCGTCGTCAAGGCCAACGCCTATGGCCACGGTGCCGCAGCATCGGCTGTCGCCGCGCTCGCCGGTGGTGCCACCAGACTCGGCGTCGCCGAGATCCCCGAGGCGCTCGAACTGCGCAGGCAGGGCGTGCACGCGCCGATCATGGCATGGCTGCATGCGCCGGGTGAGCGCTTCGAGCAGGCGGCCGCCGAGAACATCGAGCTCGGGATCTCGTCGTTCGACCAGCTCGAGGCGGCGTCCGTCGTCGCGAGCGTCGACCGTCCGGTGGCCGTGCACCTCAAGTTCGAGACCGGGCTCTCGCGCAACGGGATCGCGCCAGCCGACTGGGGTCGAGTGCTCGCCGAGGCTGCTCGGCTCGAGCGCATCGGCCGCCTGCGGGTGGTCGGACTCTTCAGCCACCTTTCGAACACCTCTCTCGACGACGACCGCGCCGCGCTCTCGAGGTTCGGGGAGGGGGTCGCGGCCGCCGCGTCGTTCGGCATCCGCCCGGAGATCCGGCACATCGCCGCCACCGCCGCAGCGATCGAGCACGCAGAGATGCGCCTCGACGCCGTCCGGGTCGGCGTCGGCATCTACGGCCTCTCGCCCTTCGACGACCGCAGCTCGGCGCAGCTCGGGCTGCGCCCGGCGATGACCCTTCGCAGCGCGGTCGCCGCGGTCCGCCGCGTCCCGGCCGGAACCGGGGTCTCCTACGGCTACGACCACCGCACCGATCGCGACACGACGCTCGTGCTCGTCCCCTTGGGATACGCCGACGGCGTGCCGCGGCAGGCATCGGGCTCGCTGCCGGTGTCGATCGGCGGTCGCCGCTTCACCAACGTCGGACGCATCGCGATGGATCAGTTCGTGGTCGACGTCGGCGACACCCCGGTCTCGATCGGCGACGAGGTCGTGCTGTTCGGCGACCCGACGCTCGGCCTGCCCTCGGCGACGGACTGGGCGGATGCCGCAGGCACCATCAACTACGAGATCGTCACGCGCATCGGAGCACGCGTGCCGCGGCGGGCGTCATGAGCGTCGACCCCGCCTTCCTCGGTCGCTCGGAGATCCCCACGGCCGAGGCGATGGAGCAGCTCGGCTTCCGCATCGGGGAGCAGCTCGAGGCCGGGGACCTGCTCGTGCTCACCGGACCGCTCGGCGCCGGCAAGACGACGTTCACCCGCGGGCTCGCAGACGGCCTGGGCGTTCGCGGCCCGGTGCAGAGTCCGACCTTCGTGATCGCACGCACCCACCCGTCGCTGGTGGGTCGCGCGCCCCTCGTGCACGTCGACGCGTACCGGCTCGGCTCCGGCGCCGAACTCGATGACCTCGATCTCGACCTCGCGCGCTCCGTGGTCGTAGTCGAGTGGGGCCGTGGCATGGCCGAAGAGCTCGCTGACGCCTGGTGGGACATCGAACTGGAGCGCCCGGTGGGCAGCGTCGGCGAAGACCTCGATGCTTCCGAGCTCGATGCCGATGCCCCGCGCATCGTCACGATCGCACGCGTCGGCGCCTGAGACCAGATCGCGGGTGATGAACGCCGACTACCCTGGGAGGGTGATCCTCGCCGTCGACACCTCCCTCGGAACAGCCATCGCTGCCATCGACTCCGATGGCTCGCCGAGGGCGGAAGCCGGTACCGCCGATCCGCTCGGGCACGCCGAGGTCATCGGCGATCTGCTGGCGCGGGTGCTCGCCGACGCCGGCCCGGCCGAGATCACGCATGTCGTCGCTGGCATGGGGCCAGGACCCTTCACGGGCCTGCGCATCGGCATCGCGGCGGCGCGCGCCTTCGCGCTCGGCCGAGGCATCCCGGTCGTCTCCGTGCCCAGTCATCTCGCGGGCGCGCTGACCGCGATCGAGACAGACGGCATCACGGGACCGTTCGCGATCGTGACCGACGCGCGACGTCGGGAGTTCGCCGTCACTGTGTTCGACGGGACGGATGCAGACGGCATCCCGAACGTCGTCGCCGATACGGTGCTCGTCCGACATGCGGATGCCGATGCGCACCTCGACGGGATCCGCCGCGTCGACATCACCACGTTGTCGGCCGTCGATCTCGCGCGCGTCGGGGCACGAGCGGTCGCCGCCGGTCGTGTGCTCACGGGGGAGGAGCCGCTGTACCTGCGGCACCCCGATGTGTCGCTGCCAGGTGCCCCCAAGAAGGTGGGGCTATGACGCTGCGACCCGCGACCTCGGACGACCTCGACGCCATCATGCTGATCGAGACGCGCTCGTTCCCGACCGACGCCTGGAGCGCCGAGGCGATGCGGTCAGAGCTCGCCAGCCCGCACGGGCGATACCTGGTCGACGAGCACGACGGCGTCGTCATCGGCTACGGCGGCGTGCGCGCGCTCCAGGGCAGCGCGGATGCGGACATCCAGACGATCGCCTTCGCTGCCGAGCACCGCGGCGGCGGTCGTGGCAGGGCGCTGCTGCGGGCGCTGCTCGATGCGGCCTCCGAGCGGGGCGCCCGCGAGGTGTTCCTCGAGGTCAGAGCCGACAACCCGGCTGCGGAGGGGCTCTACGTCTCCGAGGGCTTCGAGGAGATCGGCCGACGCCCGCACTACTATCAGCCGGATGACGTGGACGCGATCGTGATGCGCGTCGATCTGCGCAAGCGCTCGTCGACGCCGACGGATGCAGCAACCGCACACCCCGCGAAGGAGGCGACCGCATGAGTGAGCCGCTGGTGCTCGGCATCGAGACGAGCTGCGACGAGACCGGCATCGGGATCGTCCGCGGACGCACGCTGCTGTCGAACACGATCGCCTCGAGCATGGACGAGCACGCCCGCTACGGCGGTGTCGTGCCGGAGGTCGCCGCACGCGCACATCTGGAGGCGCTGCAGCCCTCCATCGACGCCGCGCTGGCCGAGGCTGGTGTGCGGCTCGACGAGCTCGATGCCGTCGCCGTGACCAGTGGCCCGGGTCTCGCTGGGGCGCTCATGGTCGGCGTCGGAGCCGCCAAGGGACTCGCGGTGTCGCTCGACAAGCCGCTGTACGCCGTGAACCACCTGGTGGGTCACATCGCCGCCGACATCCTCACAGCGGACTCCGCGCCGCTGGAGTACCCCACGATCGCGCTGCTGGTCTCGGGCGGGCACACGTCGCTCCTGCACGTGCGCGATCTCACGACCGACGTCGAGCTGCTCGGCGAGACCATGGACGACGCGGCCGGCGAGGCGTTCGACAAGGTCGCCAGGCTCCTGTCGCTGCCGTACCCCGGCGGCCCTGAGATCGATCGGGCGGCGCTCGACGGCGACCCGACCGCGATCCGCTTCCCGCGGGGGCTGTCCCGTGCATCCGATCTGGCGAAGCACCGCTACGACTTCTCGTTCTCGGGGCTGAAGACCGCGGTCGCGCGGTGGGTCGAGCGCTGCGAGGCGGACGGCGTCGAGGTGCCGGTCGCGGATGTCGCGGCGAGCTTCCGCGAAGCAGTGGTCGATGTGCTCGTGACGAAGGCGCTCGCCGCCTGCGCCGATCTCGGCGTGCCCCGGCTGCTGCTCGGCGGCGGAGTGATCGCGAACCGTCGACTGCGCGAGGTGGCGCTGGCACGTGCCGAGGCTGCCGGTGTGACCGTGCGGATCCCTCCGCTGTCGTTGTGCACCGACAACGGCGCGATGATCGCCGCACTCGCTGCCGAGCTCATCTCCTCCGGGCGCCGCCCGTCGACGCTCGCGTTCGGTGCGGACTCGACGCTTCCCGTCACCGAGATCCAGATCGCGGAAGCGGTGGCGACGTGAACGATCCGCACCCCGAAGACGGCCCCAAGCCGTCGTCCGAGGCTGCCGCCAGCGAGAGCGCTGCGACCCCGACCCGCATCGATCAGCCCAGCGGCGAGGTCGAACGCCCGGCGGGCGCTGCGCGGCTCCCCGGCGCCAGACGAGACGGGTACTCGAAGCTGCCGACCGGACCGGTCGGCATCGAGCCCGTGGTCGCCACCGGTCCCGACATCGACGCGGCAGACGAGCCGGAGTGGACGCCGACGACCGGCGCTGCGCCCGTCGACGATACGCGCCTCGCACCGTGGGCGCTGCTCGCCGCGATCGTGGCGCTCGGCGCATCGTTCTTCGTCGGCTGGGGCATCCCGGTCGCGATCGTCGCGGTGATCGCGGCGATCATGTCGCTGCGCCGTCCGGTCGAGAGCCGTGCGATCGCCCGATGGGCCCTCGTGCTCGGGCTCTGCGCGACTCTGTACAGCGCCGGCTGGCTGATCTGGGCGGTCATGCAGTTCGAGATCCTGGGGTAGTTCGATGCTCGGCGCCGAGGAACGAGACGAACTGCGTGCACTGCAGGCGCGTGCGTACGGGCGTGGCGGCGAGCTGAGCGAGCAGGAGGCCGGCAGACTGCGCGAGCTCTCCCGCCGTCAGGTCGCAGGCGGGGTGACGGATGCCGCGGCTGCGCGGCTGCGGGAACTCGAGCACCGGGACGAGCCGCCTGCATCCGTCGAGGACGCAGCCGAAGTGTCGGAGCCGGATGCGAGCGAGGAGACGCGCGCCGGCACACGCCGCGTCGACAGCGTGCCCACCGTCGAGGACGCCTCGGGAGCCGCATCCACCGATGCCGTGCCGAGGAGGAGCCCGCTGAGAGAGGCGACGCGTGAGCTGCGACGGCACTGGCGGTTCGCCGCCGTGGCATCCGTCCTGCTGCTCGCGATCGGCGTCGGGGCGGGGTGGGCGCTGTTCGGTCAGGACGGTGAGGCGATCGCGTTGACCGCCGAGCAGCAGCAGCGCCGTCTCGAGCTCTACGACAGCGGCGACTACGACGAGGGCAGCCTGCGGGCGGTCGGTCAGGACGACCAGGGAGCGTTGGTCTGGTACGGCACGAAGATCGACGGCGAGCAGCAGTGCCTGGTGCTCGACGTCGCCGAGGAGTCCGGTCAGCAGTGCGCGCCGTCTGACGGCTCGAGCACGTTCTCCCTCTCGACGAGCGTCACGATTCCCGGCATCGCGGATCCGGCCTCTGAGGTGGTGAGCGATGTCGGGGTCGGTGCGTATCTGCTGTTCTCCACGACCGGCGAAGCGATGGTCTCCATCCAGCGCTGGGAGCAGACGAGCGGCAGTCTGGTCCAGCAGTTCACGGGTGAGGAGCGGGCCCGGGCGGAGGAGCTGACGGCGGACGGCACGGCATGGAACCTGTCGATCATCGGCTCGTTCCGAGACGAACCGGTGTGGCTGATCAACGGGGACGCCGACGACAGCATGCAGACCTGCCTCGTCGTCGATGCGGCCGGTGGCGATCGGCGCTGCCTCCCGACCGAGACCGCGATCGAGGACGGGATCAGCACCGTCGTCTTCGTCGACGGCGGCGCCGGCTCTGAGGCGTGGACGATCCAGGTCGCCTACACGGTCAGCCAGACGCCCTACCTCGTGATCACCCGGGACCCGACGCCGGCGAGCGTGACGTTCAGCGAGTTCTCCGAGAACGACGATCGCACCGAATCAGGCGGGGATCCGACGGGCTGAGCGTGCTGGCTCAGGCTGCCGACGGCACCCGATCGGCGAGGATCGCCAGACGCTGCGAGCCGACCCTGGCGAGGAGCAGCGTCGCGGACTGCGAACCACGCAGGGTGAGCTTCTTGCGGAAGGCGGCAGGGTCGATGTCGACGCCGCGCTTCTTGATCTCGAGCGTGCCGATGTCTGCGGCCCTCAGCGCGGCGTTGATCGCCTTCGGGTTCGCCGACATCGTCTCGCGCACCCGGAACGACTGCACGAACGGGCTCGTCAGTGCGGCATCCGAGGTCAGGTAGGCGATCTTCGGGTCGAGCATCCCGGCGTCGAGGCTGCGTGCGACGTCGCCGATCAGCCGGGCGCGGATGACGGCGCCGTCCGGCTCATGCAGGAACGCGCCGAGCTCGCGCACGGGAGCATCCTCGGCATCCCCGCCGGCCGTGAGCTCGTGCGAGCGCTCGCCGCGGATGATCAGCGCCGCACGTCGCACGCCGGGGCGAGCGAGCGCGCCCGTCCAGAGCACGAGCTCGACGACGCTGCCGTCCGCACTCACCCACTGGGCCTCGGCATCTTCGGGCAGCGCGTCGCGATCGTGCGCCGGGCCGAGCTTGATCCCGGTCGGCACGCGAGTCGCGAGCTCGAACGCCCAGTCCAACGAAGGGGAGTAGTCGTCGGCCGAGACGCGGCGGGTCTCGCTGTGGCCGGAGGTGCGGCGGGCCGGGTCCATCCAGACGGCGTCGTAGCCGCTGATGTCGGTCGCCTCCGCGGTGCCGTGCTGCACCACGGCGCCGGACTCGCCGTCCTCCGTGTGGAGGAACGGCGCGAGGTTGTAGGCGGCGATCGCTGCGGTGACCTCGTCGGCGTCGACGGCGAGCACGTCGAGTCCTGCGCCGGCGAACGCGAGGGCGTCTCCGCCGATGCCGCAGCCGAGATCGGCCACGCTCGTGATCCCCGCCTGACGGATGCGCTGCGCATGCCGTGCGGCGACGCCGAGGCGGGTGGCCTGTTCGAGACCCGCCCTGGTGAACAGCATCCGTCCGGCGAACCCGCCGAACTTCGCTGACGCCCTGGCGCGGAGCGTGGACTGCCCGACGACCGCGGTGACGAGTTCGGGGGCGTGCCCTGCAGCCCGCAGCCGAGAGACGGCGCTGGCGACCTCGGCGGTCGACACGATCGGATCGGTCCCGTCGAGCAGCGCCAGGCCGTCGGGGGTCAGCAGGGCTCGCAGCTCGGACATCTCCACCCGTCCAGACTACGGCGCGTGTCGCGCCGGCTGGCACTCGCATTGCATGAGTGCCAATGGACGGCATAGACTGGATTAGCACTCTCGGGTTGAGAGTGCGAACAAGTCTTTCGTGTCAGCGTCAAGAAAGAAGAGGTAGACCGTGTCGGTTTCCATCAAGCCGCTCGAGGACCGCATCGTCATCCAGCAGGTCGAGGCCGAGCAGACCACCGCGAGTGGCCTGGTCATCCCCGACACCGCCAAGGAGAAGCCCCAGGAGGGCCAGGTCGTGGCTGTCGGCCCCGGCCGCATCGACGACAACGGCAACCGCGTTCCGATCGACGTCGCCGTCGGCGACCGTGTCCTGTACAGCAAGTACGGCGGCACCGAAGTGAAGTTCGGCGCAGACGAGTACCTCGTCCTGTCGGCTCGCGACGTGCTGGCGGTCGTGGTTCGCTGATCTCAGGTTCTTGAGCCTGTCGAATGACAGGTTCTCAGAAGGGCCCGGATGCATCATGCATCCGGGCCCTTCTGCATCCCCACCGAAAGCGCACGGACAGTCGGCCACCGTTTCCTGCCAACCTCGCTTCGCCCCTGCCCACCGGGCGTCGAGGAGCGCGAGCCGGGCATAGGGTTGTGCGGTGCCCCCAGAGACGACCCGTGCAGCGCAGACCGCCGGAGTCGCGTACGCCGGGGGTGCCTATCTGCTGTGGGGCGTCCTTCCCCTCTACTTCCTGCTGCTCGTGCCGACCGGACCGTGGGAGGTCGTCGCCTGGCGCGTGCTGCTCTCCTTCGTCTTCTGCCTCGTGCTGCTCACGGTCATGCGCGGGTGGGCAGCGCTGCGCACGATCATCCGCAGCCCGAAGCTCCTGGGGTGGACGGCACTGGCCGGTCTGCTGATCTACGTGAACTGGCAGGTCTTCCTGATCGGCACGCTCACCGGCCACGTCGTCGAGACCAGCCTCGGCTACTTCATCAACCCGATCACGACCGTCCTGCTCGGCGTCTTCGTGCTGAAGGAGCGCATCCGCGCCCTGCAGTGGGCGGCCATCGGCATCGCCGCCGCCGCGGTGATCGTGATCGTCGTCGCCTACCGTGCCTTTCCGTGGATCGCGCTCTCGCTCACGGCGTCCTTCGGTCTCTACGGGCTCATCAAGAAGAAGATCGGTCCAGCGGTCGACGCCGTCAGCGGTCTCACGCTCGAATCGTTCTGGCTGATCCCGATCGCGGTCGTGCAGCTCGTCCTGGTCGCGATGACGCCGGCCGGACTCACGATGGGCATGAACGGTGCATGGCATGCGGTGCTGCTCGCCGTCGCCGGCGTGGTCACCGCGGTGCCACTGCTGCTCTTCGCCGCGGGCGCTCGCCGGATCAACCTGACCGTGATCGGCATGATCCAGTTCGTGACGCCCGTCATGCAGTTCGTGATCGGCGTCGCGGTGCTCCATGAGCCGATGCCGACCGAGCGCTGGATCGGCTTCGTCATCGTCTGGATCGCGATCGTGGTCTTCGTCGTCGACCTGCTCCTCGCCGCCCGCCGAGGGCGCAGAACAGCGGTCGTCGAACCGGTCTGAATCAGTGCTCCCGATGCCGCGCGACTCGGTATCGGATCGTTAACGCACCGAAATACTAGCGACCCCTGCGCGCGGGCTCCACGCCCTATGGTTAGAGCACCCGACCGTGGTCACGATCCACGCTCAGTTACGCAAGGGAGCACCAATGAATGCACTGAAGGGTTCGCGCAGCGCGAAGATCTTCGCCGGGATTGCGCTGCTCAGCGCATCCGCACTGGTCGTCGCCGGCTGTAGCGGCACGCCGAGCGACAACGCCTCTGAGGGTGGTGGAGACAAGCCCGCCGCCGACCTGACGCTCAAGCTGGGTTCGCTCCTGCCCCAGACCGGCTCGCTGTCCTTCCTCGGACCGCCCATGGAATCGGGCGTCGGACTCGCAGTCAAGGAGGTCAACGACGCCGCTGCCGGCATCACGATCGACCTCACGGCTGAAGACGAGGGCGACACCGACACCAAGGCATACGAGACCTCGATCACCAAGCTCCAGGGCGCCGGCGTCACCGCCATGGTCGGTGCAGCGGCATCCGGTGTCTCCCGCCTCATCCTCGACGGCAACGTCAGCGCTGGAATCCTGCAGATCTCGGCCTCGAACACGGGTCCCGACTTCACCGACTGGGACGACAACGGCCTCTACTTCCGCACCGCACCCAGCGACCTGCTGCAGGGCGAGGTCCTCGGCAACCTGATCGCCGAGGACGGGCACAAGACCCTCGGCGTGATCTACCAGAACGACGCCTACGGAACGGGTCTCTTCGACAACATCAAGTCGACGTTCGAAGGCGCCGGCGGCGAGGTCGTCGCGGACGCGTCGTACAACGTCGGTGACGGTCAGTTCGACGCGCAGGTCGAGACCATCAAGGCTGCGAACCCCGACGCTGTCGCGATCGTGTCGTTCGACCAGTTCAAGACCATCGCCCCGCTGCTGCAGAACGCCGGTGTCACGCCGGACAAGTGGTACCTGGTCGACGGCAACCTGTCCGACTACGGCTCCTCGCCCGACACGAACTTCTCCTTCTCGCTCGAGGGCGCGCAGGGCACGAAGCCGGGTCCGGCACTCGAGGACGACTTCACCGACCGTCTGCAGACGTTCTGGACGGGCGAGGGCAACCCCGAGGTCAACGACTTCACCTACGCGGCCGAGGCGTACGACGCCGTCGTGCTCGTGGCTCTGGCGTCGCTGGCGGCCGGCTCCACCGAGGGTGCGGACATCGCAGCCAAGATGGCAGAGGTCTCGGGCGGCTCGGGCGACGGCGAGAAGTGCACCACCTTCGCTGACTGCGCCAAGATCATCAACGATGGCGGAACGGCCGACTACGACGGCTACTCCGGCGAGATCACGTTCGACGAGAACGGTGACCCGCAGGGCGCCTCGATCGGTACCTACAAGTACGGCGCGGACAACCTGATCACCCGCACCAACTGATCGCACACACGAAGGCCCCGGATCCAGCATCCGGGGCCTTCGTCGTGTCCCCCGCGGCGTGTGCTTCTCACCCCGCGGCGTGTGCCGAGCGGCCCCTCTTGATGCGACCCGGCCCCTTGTGTGCAGACACAAGGGGACGGGTCGCAGGAAAGGGGGTGGTTCGACCTGCCTCAGGCGGCGTCGGTGCCGAGCGTGCCGAGGTAGAGGCCGATGACCTTCGGATCGTTCAGCAGGTCGCGCCCGGTGCCCTCATACGCGTCCTTGCCCTGATCGAGCACGTACCCGCGGTCGCAGATCTGCAGGCAGCGCCGTGCATTCTGCTCGACCATGATCGTGGTGACGCCCGCCTTGTTGATGTCGGAGACGCGGATGAAGGCGTCGTCCTGCCGCACGGGGGAGAGGCCCGCAGAGGGCTCGTCGAGCAGCAGCACCGAGGGGTCCATCATCAGCGCACGCGACATCGCGACCATCTGCCGCTCACCGCCGGAGAGCGAACCGGCGCGCTGCTTCAACCGCGAGCCCAGCTCGGCGAAGATGCTCGAGACGAACTCGAGACGCTCGGCGTAGATCTTGGGGTTCTGGTAGAGCCCCATCTGCAGGTTCTCCTCGATGGAGAGGGAGGGGAAGACGTTGTTCGTCTGCGGAACGAACGCCACCCCGCGCTTGACGAGCTTGTCTGCTTTGAGGCCGACGATGCTCTCGCCGTTCAACGTGATCTCGCCGCTGCGCACGTTCACCATGCCGAACATCGCCTTCAGCAGGGTCGACTTGCCCGCGCCGTTCGGCCCGATGATGCCGATCAGTTCGCCCTTGCGCGCGACGAGGTTCGCTCCGTTGAGGATGTTCACGCCGGGAAGATAGCCCGCATGGACGTCCTTCAACTCGACGACGATGTCATCGTTCGACGACGCCTGCGCTGAGGGTGCGGTGCTGTCGGCGCTCATGCGTTGCCCTTCTGGTCGGTGTCGGCGGTGCTCGTGGCTTCCAACTCGGCCTCGGCCTCCGCTTCGATCTGCTCTCGGAGCTTGCGCGCCGTGGCATCCTCGACGACGGGGATGCGGCCGGTGACTGCTCCGAGGTCGACGTCCTGATGCGCACCGAGGTACGCATCGACGACTGCGGGGTCCTCCATGACCTCGTCCGGCGGGCCTTCGGCCACCACGCGTCCTTCGGCCATGACGACGACCCAGTCGGCGATGTGGCGCACCATGTGCATGTCGTGCTCGACGAACAGCACCGTCATGCCCAGGCCCTTGAGGTCGAGGATGTGGTCGAGCAACGACTGCGTGAGCGCCGGGTTCACACCGGCCATCGGCTCGTCGAGCATCACCAGCGTCGGGTCGCTCATCAGCGCCCTCGCCATCTCGAGCAGCTTGCGCTGGCCGCCGGAGAGCGCTGCCGCGAAGTCCTTCTCCTTGGCGTCGAGCTTGAAGCGGGCGAGGAGATCGCGCGCCTTGCCCTCGATCTCGGTGTCCTGCTTGCGCCACAGGAAGGGGAACAGGCTCGACCAGAATCCTTCGCCGCGTTGATGCGGGGCACCGAGCTTCATGTTCTCGAGCACGGTCAGCAGCGACAGCGACTTGGTCAGCTGGAACGTGCGCACCTGACCCATCCGTGCGACCTTGAACGACGGGACGCCGGAGAGGTTCGTGCCGTCGAACGACCAGGTGCCGCTGTTGGGCTTGTCGAAGCCGCACAGCAGGTTGAACAGGGTCGTCTTGCCAGCGCCGTTCGGGCCGATCAGCGCGGTGATGGCACCGCGAGGGATCTCGAGGTGGTCGACGTCGACGGCGGTCAGACCGCCGAATCGACGCTGCACCGAATCGACGACGAGGATCGGATCGACCTTGGCGACGCCCGGCTTCACCTCTCCCTTGGTCAGGCCGGTGGTCTTCGGCCGACGGATGCTGCCGGTGGTCGGCGCCGCGGCCGGCTCAGGAGTCAGTTCACTTGACAAAGGTCATCTCCCTCTTGTCTCCGAGGATGCCCTGCGGGCGGAAGATCACGAGCAGCATCAGGGCGACGCCGACGAAGATGAACACCAACGTGGATGCCTGGCTGTCGGACATCGGCAGGATCCCCGCTTTCGCCATCGACGGCAGCAGGTTCGCCATGAACGCGAACACGAGCCAGAACAGGATCGCGCCGAGTGTCGGTCCGAACACCGTCGCGGCACCACCGAGCAGCAGGACGGTCCACAGGAAGAAGGTGAGCGAGGTCGAGTAGCTGCCCGGCACGACGGCCGACGGGAGGACGAACACGATCCCGCCGGCAGCGCCGATCATGCCGCCGACCACGAGCGCCTGCATCTTGTAGGCGAAGACGTTCTTGCCGAGCGACCGCACGGCATCCTCGTCCTCACGGATGCCCTTGAGCACGCGACCCCACGGGCTGCGCATCAGCGCCCACACCAGGAGCACGGCGACTGCGAGCACGATCAGTCCGAACACCCGGTTCCACAGGTCGTTCGCGCTGTACGTCCATGGGCCGAAGCCGTACGTGCCATCGGGGAAGGGGTTGGCGTCGCGGAAGCCGCCGTTGAACTGCGCGAGTCCGTCTGCCGAGTTCGTGTACTCGTCGAACACCTGGGTGGTGAAGAGCAGACGCACGATCTCTCCGGCGGCGATCGTCGCGATGGCGAGGTAGTCCGCTCGGAGTCGCAGGGTCGGGATGCCGAGGAGCACCGCGAACAGTGCGCCGCCGAGCAGACCGATGAGCATGCCGATCCACCAGGGGAGGCCGAAGCTCAGCACGGAGATCGCGTAGCCGTATCCGCCGATGGCCATGAACGCGGCCATACCGAAGTTGAGGAGACCTGCGTAGCCGAAGTGCATCGCCAGGCCGGTCGCCGCCAGCGCGTATGCGAGGGTGACCGGGCTGAACAGGTAGACGGCGGTGTTGGAGAAGATGCTTCCGAAGTCCATGGCGATCAGCCCAACCTTTCCCTGCGTCCGAGCAGTCCCTGGGGTCTGACGAGAAGGATCACGATGAGCACGACCAGCGCGCTCGCATACTTGAGGTCGGACGGGATCCACAGCGTCGAGATCTCGACGGCGATGCCGACGATGAGCGATCCGACGAGTGCGCCGAACGCCGTGCCGAGGCCACCGAGCGTGATGGCGGCGAAGATCAGCAGCAGCATCTGCATGCCCATGTCCCACTTCACACCAGGACGGAAGTACGCCCAGAGGATGCCGGAGATGGCGGCGAGCGTGCCGGAGAGGATCCAGACGTACCGGACCACCTTGTCGACGTCGATGCCGGATGCCGCGGCGAGCTGCGGATTGTCGGAGATCGCGCGCGTGGCCTTGCCGATGCGGGTTCGGGTGAGGAAGAAGGCGACCCCGAGGATCACGACGATGCTCACGCCCATCGCGATCATGTCGATATACGACAGCGAGATCGGACCGAACTGGATCGGGGCTGGGCTCGCTCCTGGCAGCTGGCGGGTGCCGCCGCCGATCAGGTACTGGAATGCGTAGCGGAGGGCGAGCGACAGACCGATGCTCACGATCATCAGCTGCACGACACCGAGGCCGCGCCGCCGGAGCGGGCGCCAGATGCCGGCATCCAACGCCCAGCCGAACAGCCCGCCGCCGATCACCGCCGCCGCGATGCCCAGCCAGAGCGGGAGATGCCAGAAGCTCGTGGTGACGAGGGCGACGAGGCCGCCCCAGGTCACCATCTCCGCGTGCGCGAAGTTCGACAGCCGAGTGGTGCCGTAGATGAGTGCTGCACCCATCGAGGCGAGAGCGAGGAGGAGCCCGAAGTTCAGTCCGCCGACGAGCCGCGAGAGCAGCTGGTCGATGAACGACACCGTGATCCGTTCGCCCTCACCGAGGAACAGGTTCATGATCTTGGTGCCGGTGAGGCCGAACTCGACCTCGAACGACGCCGTCGTTCCGGAGATCGGCTGCGTGCCAGGCGGCAGCTGGGACGCGTCGACGATGACACCCTCCGGGAGGGTCTCCTCATCCACGGTGAGGGTGTACTTCTCCTTCTCGGGAACGTACAGACGCCACTTGCCCTCGGCATCCGTCTCGGTCTCGCCCTTGAAGCCGTTGCCCTCGATCGACATCACCACGCCCTCGACGGGATCGTCGTCGAACGTGATGACTCCGGCGAAGTAGAAGTCCGTGACCTCTTGACCGTCGTCGGTCGTTTCGGCTGACGCGGGGGCCGCCGGTTGCAGGAGGAATGCGGAAAGTGCGATCAGGATGCCGATGAAGGCGACCACCCAGGGTCGCCTCCTCTGCACGGTGAGTGTCGTGGGTCCCACGCAACCTCCACTGTGAGTGCTGTCGCCGCAGTCTCGGGTCGACCGCAGTGATGGACAAGTGCATTTGAGCGTAGTGTGCCCACCGCGATTCTCCTACACGTCGGACCTGTATCCGGAGCGATCGGTGCGCCCAGCTGGGAATGTTCTCGGGCGCGTCTCGCTTAGAATCTTCATACGGGTGCTGGCCCGTATCGGACGACGACGACCGACTTATTCGAATTCGGAATCGCGCGATTCGCGCGGGAGGAGCCCCCACATGGAACAGCACGATCCCTTCGGCTTCGTCGGACTGACGTACGACGACGTGCTGCTTCTTCCGGGGCACACCGACGTCATCCCCAGCGAGGCGGACACGTCGTCGCGGATCACGCGTCGCATCTCGGTCGCCACCCCGCTGCTGTCCAGCGCGATGGACACCGTGACCGAGTCGCGCATGGCGATCGCCATGGCACGCGAGGGCGGCATCGGCATCCTGCACCGCAACCTCTCGATCGCCGACCAGGCCGCGCACGTCGACCGCGTCAAGCGCAGCGAATCGGGCATGATCACCGACCCCATCACGACGACGCAGGACGCGACCGTCGAAGAGGTCGACAACCTCTGCGCGAAGTACCGGATCTCCGGCCTCCCCGTCGTCGACGAGGACGGCAAGCTGGTCGGCATCATCACGAACCGCGACATGCGCTTCGTCTCGGGCTTCGAGCGCCAGACCACGTTCGTCAAGGACGTCATGACGAGCGAGAACCTCGTCACCGCCCGTGTCGGCGTCGCAGCGGGCGAGGTCATCGCGCTGTTCGCGAAGCACCGTGTCGAGAAGCTCCCGCTGATCGACGACGAGGGCAAGCTCGCCGGCCTCATCACCATCAAGGACTTCGACAAGAGCGAGAAGTACCCCCTCGCCACCAAGGACGACCAGGGCCGCCTGCGCGTCGGCGCAGCGATCGGCTTCTTCGGCGACGCCTGGGAGCGCGCGGAGGCGCTGCGCGATGCCGGCGTCGACGTGCTCGTGGTCGACACCGCCAACGGTCAGTCGCAGGGCGTGATCGACCTCGTCCGTCGTCTCAAGGCCGACGAGTCCTTCGCGCACATCGACATCATCGGCGGCAACGTCGCGACCCGTGAGGGCGCGCAGGCGCTCGTCGACGCAGGCGTCGACGCCGTCAAGGTCGGCGTCGGTCCCGGCTCGATCTGCACGACCCGCGTCGTCGCCGGTGTCGGCGTGCCGCAGGTGACCGCAGTCTACGAAGCCTCGCTCGCAGCCCGCCCGGCCGGTGTGCCGGTGATCGCCGACGGCGGCCTGCAGTACTCGGGCGACATCGCGAAGGCGCTCGTCGCCGGTGCGGATGCCGTGATGCTCGGCTCGCTGCTCGCCGGTACCGACGAGTCGCCGGGTGAGATCGTCTTCCAGTCCGGCAAGCAGTTCAAGCAGTACCGCGGCATGGGCTCGCTCGGGGCGATGCAGACCCGCGGCAAGCAGACCTCGTACTCGAAGGACCGCTACTTCCAGGCCGACGTCCCCAGCGACGACAAGCTGATCCCCGAGGGCATCGAGGGTCAGGTCCCGTACCGCGGCCCGCTCGCCGCCGTCGCGTATCAGCTGGTCGGCGGACTCCGTCAGTCGATGTTCTACGTCGGAGCCCGCACGATCGAGGAGCTCAAGCAGCGCGGCAAGTTCGTGCGCATCACCTCGGCAGGGCTCAAGGAGTCGCACCCGCACGACGTGCAGATCGTGGTCGAGGCGCCGAACTACAAGAAGTAGCCGCGGCGCAGGACCCCTTGGGGCCGCGCGCGAATCGGCCTACCCTGGTTCGCATGTGCCGCAACATCGTCCCGCTGAACAACTTCGAACCGGCTGCGACCGACGAGGAATGCTCCGACGCCGCCCTGCAGTTCGTGCGCAAGATCGCCGGCACGACGAAGCCCTCCAGAGCCAACCAGGATGTCTTCGATCGCGCCGTCGCCGAGATCGCACGAGCGACGCGCCACCTGATCGACGACCTGGTCACCACGGCGCCTCCGAAGATCCGCGAGGAGGAGGCGAACAAGCGCCGTGCCCGTTCGGCTGAACGGTACGAGGCGATCCGGGTGTTCCAGGAGCAGAAGCGGGCGGCTCGCGCGGCATCCTGAGCCCGGTCGCTCCAGCGGTGCATGCTGCGCCGATCCGTCGTTTCGCGCACTGATCGGTGCCCCTGCACGTCGTGTGCGAATGGCGCGCGGTGCTGCGCGCCGTCGAAGCGTCGAGCCGTGTGCCAGTATTTAGAAAAACCCCGCTCGACTTTCCCTCAGAGCTCCTGGTGTTGAAGGGCACCGCGAGCTCGACGCCGGCTTTCCACGCGGCAGGGAATTTCCCCAAGGAGAGCTGCATACATGCTTGAGGATGCGCCCCGCGTTCTCGTCGTCGATGACGACCCGGACGTCGCCCTGCTCGTGAAGACCGTGCTGGAGAGGCGCGCCGGCTGCGTCGTCGACCTCGCCGCCGACGGTCAGGCCGCGATCGACCTCGTCGCGACGGTCCGCCCCGATGTGGTCGTCACCGACATCGAGATGCCGGGGATCAGCGGCCTCGAGCTGCTCGCCGAGCTGCGAAGGCTCATCCCTGAGGTGCCGGTCGTCGTCATGACGGCGCATGTCTCGGTCGACTACGCGGTCTCGGCGCTTCGCGCGCAGGCCGATGAGTTCCTCACGAAGCCCCTCGACAACGCCCGGCTGGTCGAGACGGTCACTCGTCTCGTCGAGGAGGGCCGTCGACGCCGTGAATCGAATGGACCGAAGAACGTCGTGCTCGCGATCGGCGCGCACCCCGACGACGTCGAGATCGGCGTCGGCGGTCTCCTCGCGGCACACGCGCAGGCCGGCGACGAGCTGACGATCCTGACGCTGTCCCGAGGCGCCCGAGGGGGAGACGCCGCGAGCCGGCAGAACGAGTCGCTCGCGTCGGCCGAGATCCTCGGCGCCCGGCTCTTCCTCAAGGACCTCGTCGACACCGAGATCTCGGGCGGCGGCGGCACCGTGCGCCTGATCGAGGAGGTCGTGCGCGAGATCCAGCCGACCATCGTCTACACGCACTCGCAGAACGACCGGCACCAGGACCACCGTGCGGTGAGCGAGGCCACGATCGTGGCCACCCGGCGCGTCGGCACGGTTGCCTGCTACCAGAGCCCCTCGTCGACGATCGACTTCCGGCCGACGCGCTTCGTGCGCATCGACCAGTACATCGAGCAGAAGCTGCGGCTGCTGGCATGCTTCCAGTCGCAGACGGCGAACCGTGACTACCTCGAGCCCGGCTTCGTGAGCGCGACGGCGCGCTACTGGTCGCGCTTCGGCGGCGGACTCGCGGTCGAACCGCTGGAAGTGGTGCGAGAGACGGCCGAGTTCGTCGGAGCACACGAACTGACGAGGCGGGAGAGCTGATGACCACGCGCGTACTGGTGACGGGAGCCGGGGGACCGGCCGGCGTCGCCGTGATCCGATCACTGCTCCGACGCTCCGACCTGACCGTGTTCGCGGCGGACATGGACGGCTGGGCGAGTGGCATCTACCTGGTGCCCGCCGCCCAGCGTCGCCTCGTGCCGCCAGGACGCGACGAGGATTTCGTGCCGGCGCTCGCGCGGCTCGTGCAGGAGGACTCCCTCGATCTCGTGATCTCGACCGTCGACGTCGAGCTCGTCGCGCTCGCGAGTCGCCGCGAGGAGCTCGCCCCGGCGGCCCTCGCTGCGCCGTCAGCCGAGACGCTCCACGCCGCGCTCGACAAGCTCACGCTGGCAGAGCGCTGCGAACCGACCGGCTCTGCGCCGCGCACAGTGCTCGCAGGTCCGGACGCCGTGGCAGTGGATTGGGAGTTCCCGGTCTTCGCGAAGCCGCGCCAGGGCGCGGGCAGCCGCGGCATCAGGCTCGTTCCGGATCGCGCCGCCCTCGAGGCGCTCCCCACGGATGAGGGTCTCATCGTGCAGGACTTCCTGCCCGGCGAGGAGTACTCGGTCGACGTGATCGCCGACGCGGACGGCAACGTCATCGCCGCGGTGCCGCGCACCCGCGCACGCGTGGACTCCGGTGTCGCGATCGCCGGACGGACGGTGCGCGACCCCGAGCTCGAGCGCACCGCGGCATCCCTCGCGCAGGCGATCGGTCTGGTCGGCGTCGCGAACGTGCAGCTGCGCCGCGATCGCTCCGGCCGCGCCGTGCTGCTCGAGATCAACCCTCGCTTCCCCGGCGCGCTCCCGCTGACCATCGCGGCAGGCGTCGACATCCCATCGCTGGTGGTCGACCTGTTCCTGGGGCGCGAGCTTCCTGCCAGGGTCCCGTTCCGGGAGGTCGCCTCGGTGCGCTTCCTGGAGGACGTGATCGTCGAGGTCGAGGACATCCTGGTCTCCGAACATGCGGGGCATCAGGAGGAATCGTGAGCCTGGCGATCCTCCACGGCGATCACCACGTCCACTCGACGTTCTCCGACGACGCCGTCTCCACCCTCGCCGAGAACGTCGCCGCGGCCTCGTCCATCGGCCTCACCACGCTGCGACTGGTCGACCACGTCCGGCAGAGCACCACGTGGGTGCCGGAGTACCTGACCGCGGTCCGCGAACTCGAGATCCCTGACGGGCTCACGGTGCTCACCGGCGTGGAGGCGAAGATCCTCACCGCGGCGGGCGAACTCGACATCCCGGTGCTGCCGGCCGGTATCGACCGCATCCTGATCGCCGACCACCAGTTCCCGGGCGTCGACGGACCGCTTGGGCCGACGGCGGTGCTCGAGCGCATCGCTGCCGGCTGGGCGAAGGACGACGTCCTCGACCAGCTCGTCGATGCGCTGATCGCCGCGATGCAGCGTCATCCCGGCAACCAACTGGCGCACTGCTTCTCGATCCTCCCGAAGATCGGCCTCTCCGAGGGCGAGCTGGGCGCCGAACGGGTCGAGGCCTGGGCGCGCGCCGCCGCAGCATCCGACACCCTCGTCGAGGTCAACGAGAAGTGGGCATGCCCCGAACCGCGCACGCTCCGTGCGCTCAGGGCGGCCGGCGCCGAGATCGTCGCCTCGACGGACAGCCATGTCGCGTCCGACGTCGGATGCTATGAGTGCGTCGCCGGCCTGCTCGCGGACGCGGGGGACGCATGATGTCGGACCTCACCTGGCTGCAGACGACCTTCGTCATCTTCCTCCTGCTCTGCGTCTTCGTCGGCACGCTCCCCGTGATCAACACCGCGCTGCAGTTCCTGTCGCTGCCGCTGCACGCGTTCCGCAACCACTACGGGAAGGCCGCGCCGTATCATCCGAACGTCGCCGTCCTGATCCCCTCGTGGAATGAGGGCATGGTGATCGGACCGGCGATCGAACGACTGCTGCAGCTCGAGTACCCCGCCGACCGGCTGCGCATCTTCGTCGTCGACGACGCATCGACCGACGACACCCCTGAGCTCCTGGCCGCCAAGATGGCGGCCTACCCCGGTCGCGTGCACCATCTCCGGCGAGAGGTCGGCGGTCAGGGCAAGGCGCACACGCTCAACCACGGTCTCGACATCGTGCTCGCCGATGCGTGGACCGAGGCCGTGCTCATCATGGACGCCGACGTGATCTTCGCGCGCGACTCGCTGCGCAAGCTCAGCCGGCATCTCGCCGACGAGAAGGTCGGCGCGGTCACCGCATACATCGCCGAAGGCAGCAGGGACCGCAACTACCTGACCCGCTTCATCGCGATCGAGTACGTGATCGGCCAGCTCTCCGCACGCCGCACGCAGAACGTGGGCGGCGCGATCGCCTGCCTCGCCGGCGGTGCGCAGCTGCATTCGCGGGCGAACCTCGAGGCGATCGGCGGGCGGATCCCCACCGGCACGCTCGCCGAGGACACCATGACCACGTTCGAAGGGCAGCTCAAGGGGCGCCGCATGGTCTTCGAGCCGCATGCGGTCGTGCTGGCCGAGGAGCCGCGCACGATCGACAGCCTGTGGAAGCAGCGTCTTCGTTGGGCGCGCGGCAATGTGCAGCTCACCGCGATCTATCGCAAGATCTGGTTCCGCCCGAGCCGCACCCACAACCTGGGCAGCTTCGCGTTCGGCCTCGCCTGGTTCACGATCCTGCTCCTGCCCGCGTTCATGATCCTGGCCGCGGCGGCGATGCTGGTGCTGCTCGTGCTGCACAGCGACATCGCGCAGTTCGTGTTCCGGTTCATGTGGATCTCTGCGGCGTGCATCTACCTGTTCTCGATCCTGTACGCCGTGCAGCTGGACGGGCGGATCGGACGGCAGTCCTGGCGCGAGGCGCTCATGTTCCCCGGGCTCGGCGCACTGATCCTGATGGCCATCGCGCTGTTCCCCTGGCTCTTCGAAGAGGGGCTCGCCGAGCTCGGGCTGGGGCTGACCGACGAGTCGCGGTTCGCGTGGGCCGTGATCTTCTACCTCTGGGGACCGATCTCGATGCTGGGCATCTGGCTCGCTCGGGCCGTCGAGCCGCTGCCCGGCGGTCGGTTCTTCGCGGGGCTGCTGCTCTACATCTGCGGGTATGGTTCGCTGCTGTGCGCGATCACCGTCGATTCGTATATCAAGGAGTGGCGTCGCGCCGACGCCTCATGGATCAAGACCGAGAAGATCGGACGGGTCGACTCATGACCGACACACCTTCGCAGGAGGAGGCCGAGGTCGAGGAGATCGCGGCCGACCTGCGCCGGGAACGACTGCTCATTCCGCAGGCGCTCCTCGCGGCGGGCATCGTGATCGCGATCGTGATCGTGCGAGAGCTGTTGCTGCGGTGACCCGTCCGCTCGCCCTCCTGGTCGAGGACAGCGCTGATCAGACAGCACTCCTGCGCCGATACCTCGATCGAGAGGGATTCGACGTGTTCGCGGCGCCGGATGCCGAGACCGCGATCGCCGCGTTCCCCGGCATCGATCCTGCGGTGGCGGTGCTCGACCTCCTGCTTCCAGGTATCTCCGGTCAGGAGTGCGCGCGTCTCGTCCGCGAACGCTACCCCGAGTGCTTCCTCGTGATCAGCTCCGTGCTCGATGCCGCAGACTATCCGCCGGCCGATGCCGCGCTGCCCAAGCCCATCATCGGATCGGACCTGCACGAGATCCTCGGACGCGTGCAGTCATGAACGCGGCGACTCCGCTCGACCGCGCCGAGAACAGCTGGTACCGGCTGTTCGACAACCCGAGCCCGCTGCTGAAGCAGGCCCCGACCGCGATCGCGATCGTGGTCTCGGCGCTCGTGGCCTGGCTCAACCCCGAACTCCCCTTCACCAACGGGTTCTCGGCCCTCGCCGGACTGGTCCTGGTGCTCGGTGCGACCGTGCAGGCGGCGGCCCTCAGCATGCTGCGGGTGTACGAGGGCTGGGTCGTGCTCATCATCCCGATGATCGACATCCTCGGGCTCGGTCTCTTCCGTGCAGGGACCGGCGGTGCGGCCTCGGTCTTCGGGTCGCTCGTGCTGCTCCCCGTCGTCTGGATCGCGGCGGCCCCTGGCATCCGCTACGTCTTCGCGGTCGGAGCGCTCACGTCGATCGCGCTGCTCATGCCGTACTTCGCGAGTCCGCCGGACGCCCCGGTCGAATGGCTGCGGGGAGTGGTCGCCCCGCTCGTGTTCTCGGCGACGGCCGCCGTGGTCAATGAGCTCTCCCGACAGCAGCGTGTGCGAGCGGAGCAGGCCGAGAGGCTGGTCGCGGAGCGGACGGCGGCGCTCTCCGACAACGTCGCGATGATCGTGCAGCTGCGCGAGAAGGAGAACCAGTACCGGTCCCTCGTCGAGTCGTATGAGGGACTGTGGTCGTCGATCACGGCGCAGGCCGTCATCGCAACGGACCACAGCGGGTGGATCACGGCGTGGAATCCCGGCGCAGAGCGCTTGCTCGGCGTGACCTACGCAGAGGCGACACAGCGCGTCCGCGTCGACAGGTTCTTCTCGGCATCCTCGCTGACCGCGCTGGCGAGCGACTGCACGGCCGGTGCGCCGGCCGACGATGCCGACGTCGCTGACGACGCCGCCGACGTCCCGGCGGGTCTGCGGGCACTGTTCGCGGGCGCAGACGACCAGCAGAGCGTCGAGCGCGATGTCGACGTCGTGACGGCAGCGGGGACCGCGGTTCCGGCTCGTGTGACGGTCAACCCGTATAAGGACGGCGAGGGCACGCAGCAGGGCTATCTGCTCGTCGTCACGGACGAGAGCAGGGCCGTCGAGGTCGCGCGCATGAAGGACGAGTTCGTCGGCATGATCTCGCACGAGCTGCGGACGCCGCTGAGCGCGATCATCGGCTTCCTCGACCTGCTCCAGAACGACCCCGGTCAGCCGCTGACCGATGACCAGCAGGAGTTCGTCGGTATCATCGAGCGCAACGCCCAGCGCCTGCTCAATCTCGTTGGCGACCTGCTGTTCACGGCTCAGGTCGAGTCCGGGCGGTTCCCGCTCGATCGAGCGGACGGCGACATCGCCGAGATCGTGCGCTCGGCCGTCACCTCGGCTGGGCCGCACGCGTTGCGCGAGGGGATCTCGCTCACCGCTGATGTGCCGGATGGCCCGCTGCGGATGCTCATCGACGCCGGTCGGATCGGACAGGCGGTCGACAACCTGCTCTCCAACGCGATCAAGTTCACGCCATCGGGCGGCAGCGTCGTGGCGCGGATCCGCATGGTCGACACTGGGGTCGAGCTCTCGGTACGGGACACCGGTGTCGGCATCCCTGCGGACGAGCAGGCGATGCTGTTCACCCGGTTCTTCCGGGCATCGACCGCGACGCAGAACGCCGTCCCCGGCGTGGGTCTCGGGCTCACGATCACGCGGGCGATCGTGATCGCGCACGGCGGGACGATGGACATGACGAGCGAGGTCGGCGTCGGCACGGAGTTCCGCTTCACGCTGCCGTCGGCGCCGCGCACCGAGGTGCTGCAGACCCTCAGCCTGACGGAGTGAGCCGCGACATGCTGGAGACCGCTCGCGACTGATAGCCTGGTCGGCTCGCCAGTCGCGGGCGGAAGGACGGCCTCGCACTGTGGGCTACATCGATGTCTCCGGCGTCTCGCTGACGCTGCCCGACGGCAGACCGCTGCTCGACGACGTGACGTTCCGCGTCGGCCAGGGGTCGACCAGCGCGCTGATCGGCCCGAACGGGGCCGGCAAGACGACACTGCTGCGGATCATCCGCGGCGACCAGGCCGTGGACGACGGCGTCGTGACGATCGACGGCGGCCTCGGCGTCATGGACCAGTTCGTCGGTCACGGCGAGCGTGGACAGACCGTGCACGAGCTCCTCGTGCGTGTCGCGCCTCGTCGCATCCGAGCCGCGGCTGAGGCCCTCGAGGCAGCCGAGAACGCGCTGATCGATCGGGATGAGCACGAGACGCAGATGGCTTACGCCTCCGCGATCTCGGAGTATGCGGATGCCGGTGGCTACGAGCACGAGACGGTCTGGGACCAGTGCACGATCTCGGCGCTGGGTCTGCCGTTCGAGCGGGCGCGCTACCGCGAGCTCACGACGCTGTCCGGCGGCGAGCAGAAACGACTCGCACTCGAGGCGCTGCTTCGCGGACCCGACCAGGTGCTGCTGCTCGACGAGCCCGACAACTACCTCGACGTCCCGGCGAAGCGCTGGCTCGAGGTGCAGCTGCGCGAGTCGGCCAAGACGGTGCTGCTCGTGTCGCATGACCGCGAGCTGCTCGCGCGCGCCGCGGATCGGCTGATCAGCCTCGAGCCCGGTGGTGCAGGATCGACCGCATGGGTGCACGGCGGCGGTTTCGCGACGTACCACCAGGCCCGCAGCGATCGGATGGACCGCCTGGACGAGCTGCGGCGGCGCTGGGACGAGCAGCACCAGAAGCTGCGCATCCTCGTCGCGAACCTGAAGGTGAAGGCCTCGGCGAACGACGGCTTCGCCTCGCGCTACCAGGCTGCCCAGACCCGGCTGCGGAAGTTCGAGGAGGCAGGGCCGCCGGAGGAGCGCCCGCCCTCGCAGGAGTTCGACATGCGGCTGCGCGGCTCGCGCACCGGCAAGCGCGCCGTGGTGGCGACGGGCCTCGAACTGACGGGGCTCATGCGGCCCTTCGACGCCGAGGTCTGGTACGGCGACCGCGTCGCGGTGCTCGGCTCGAACGGTTCGGGCAAGTCGCATTTCCTGCGGCTGCTCGCGCGAGGTGGCAGCGACCCCGATCCGACGCTCGGACATCTGACGGCGGCGGGGGAGCAGGTCGCCCCAGTCGCGCACACCGGGCGCGCAGTGCTCGGGGCCCGTGTCGTGCCAGGGCTGTTCGCGCAGACGCACGCGCATCCGGAGTTCGTCGGCCGGACGCTCCTCGAGATCCTGCACCGGGGCGACGATCGACGCAGCGGGATGCCGCGGGATGCCGCGAGCTCGGCGCTCGACCGCTACGGGCTGGTGCGTCAGGCGCAGCAGACGTTCGAGTCGCTCTCAGGAGGCCAGCAGGCTCGCTTCCAGGTGCTGCTGCTCGAGCTGTCGGGGGCGACGCTCCTGCTGCTCGACGAGCCGACCGACAACCTCGACCTGGAGTCGGCCGAGGCGCTCGAGCAGGCGCTCGCGCGCTTCGAGGGCACCGTGCTCGCGGTCACGCACGACCGCTGGTTCGCTCGGTCCTTCGATCGGTTCCTGGTGTTCGGCTCCGACGGCGAGGTGTACGAATCAGGCGAGCCGGTCTGGGACGAACGCAGGGTGGCCCGCGCGCGCTGACGCCCGACGTCAGGCGAGGCGGAACGGCTCGGCCGCGCGAGCGGCCGGGTCGACCGCGAGATCGGCGAGCACCGCACCGATCCCGGTCGCGAACTTGAAGCCGTGCCCGGAGAACCCGGCGCCGACGACGGTGCGACCACGGCGATCCAGCACGAAGGTGCCGTCGTCGGTCGAGGTGTAGGTGCAGCTGATCGGCACCGCACTGGCGGGGTCGAGTCCCGGCATCCATTCCCGCACGTACTCGCGAAGGGCGTCCTGATGCGTCGGCAGGTGCGGCCTGGCATCCGGATCGATCTCGTCGCCGACCCGGTGGAAGCCGACCTTGACCCCCTCGCCGGGCGTCGGCATGCCGTACACCGTGGCCGGGTATTCGGGCGGACCGACGACGTGGTTGAACGATGGCCACGCGGCATCCGTCGTCTGCGCGAAGTGCGCCGGTGCCTCCTCGGTGACCGTGAGGCGCGGCAGACCGAAGCGCGACAGCATCCTGCTCGTCCAGGCCCCTGCGGTGACGACGACCGTCTCGGCGTGCAGCCGCGAGCCGTCGGCGAGCTCGAGCACGCCGCCGGCAGGATCCTCGCCGATGTGCGCGACCGGGGTGTTCCAGCGCACCTCGCCGCCACCGGCGACGATGCGCCGTTCGAGCTCGCGCAGCGCATCCGCCGCGCGGACGACCCCGGCGTCCGCGGACCACAGCACGTCGCCGTCGAAGCGCATGCCCGGCCAGCGTCGTGCGCTCTCGGCCGCCGACAGCAGCTCGGCGTCGATGCCGCGGGCGGTGAGTCCTTCGCGCACCGCGGCGACGTCGAGGTCGCCGTGCGTGACGAGCCCGTGCAGCCGCAGCAGCGGCTCCCCGTCGACCGTGCCGAGGGCGTCCCAGCCGTCGCGGGCGCGTGCCAGGAGGTCGAGGTAGTGGTCCTCGACGTAGGCGTTGTTGAAGTTGCGGGTGGCGCCGTGCGACGCGCCCTCATGGTGTCCGCGGGCGAATCGTTCCAGCACCACGGGACGCCGCCCTCGCCGGGTCAGCTCCCATGCCGTCGCCAGCCCCATCACACCGCCGCCGACGATCGCGATGTCCACGGTCTCGCTCTTCATTGGTCCTCCTGGAGTCGGTTCCAGTCTCCCAGTCATCGCGCACGCACGGCCCCGGTAGGCTGGAGGGGTGACCATGGAGATCGAGCTCGGCCGAGGCAAGCGCGCGCGCCGCGCGTACACGTTCGACGACATCGCGGTGGTGCCATCCCGGCGCACGCGCAACCCGGAGGACGTGTCCACCGCGTGGACGATCGATGCCTTCGGCTTCGACGTCCCGGTGCTCGGCGCGCCGATGGACTCCGTCGTGAGCCCGCAGACCGCGATCATGCTGGGCAAGCTCGGCGGTCTCGGCGTCCTCGACCTCGAAGGACTGTGGACCCGGTACGAAGACCCGGCGCCGCTCCTGGCAGAGATCGCGGGGCTCGAGGAGAGCCAGTCGACCGCACGGATGCAGGAGCTGTACTCCGAGCCGATCAAGCCCGAGCTCATCACGGCACGGATCGCGGAGATCCGCGACGCGGGCGTCACGGTCGCAGGTTCCCTCACGCCGCAGCGCACGCAGGAGCACTACGACACCGTCGCCGCCGCCGGCGTCGACCTGTTCGTGATCCGCGGCACCACGGTGTCGGCCGAGCACGTCTCGAGCGTGGCCGAGCCCCTCAACCTCAAGAAGTTCATCTACGACCTCGACGTTCCCGTCATCGTCGGCGGCGCAGCGACCTACACCGCGGCACTGCACCTGATGCGCACCGGCGCCGCCGGCGTGCTCGTCGGCTTCGGCGGGGGAGCAGCGTCGACCACGAGGGCAACGCTCGGCATCCACGCGCCGATGGCGACAGCGGTCTCCGATGTCGCTGCCGCTCGTCGCGACTACCTCGACGAGTCAGGCGGACGCTACGTGCACGTGATCGCAGACGGCGGCGTCGGCACCTCGGGCGACATCGTCAAGGCGCTCGCGATGGGCGCCGACGCGGTCATGCTCGGCGTCGCGCTCGCTCGCGCCACCGATGCACCCGGTCAGGGATTCCACTGGGGTCCAGAGGCGCACCACCCGAAGCTGCCCCGCGGCCGTCGCGTCAGCGTCGGCGGCATCGGCACGCTCGAGGAGATCCTCTACGGCCCGGCGCTCGTCGCCGACGGCACCGCCAATCTGATCGGCGCGCTGCGCAAGTCGATGGCGACCACCGGGTACTCAGACCTCAAGGAGTTCCAGCGGGTCGAGGTCGTCCTGGCGCCCTACGAGGCCTGAAGGGCTCCCGCACGACCGTGACATCACCGCTGCAGTTCCCGCCGACGCTTCGTGAGGTCATGCTCCGCGGTCGATGGATCGGGGTGCTGCTGCTGTGCCTGGTCGTCGCCGGTGTGTTCGCGTGGCTCGGCCAGTGGCAGCTCGAGCGCGCGATCGACACCGATCCGCCCCCTGCCGGTGTGACCGAGCAGGTGCAGCCCCTCGAAGACACCCTGGAACCGGGGGTCTACCTCCCCGAGCCGCTGGTCGGACAGCGCGTCGAGACCGAGGGCAGCTGGGTTCCCGGTGACTTCCTCGTCGTCTCGAACCGCTTCAACGGCGGCGTCGAGGGGTATTGGGTCACCGGACAGCTCCGCGTCGCCGAGCGCACCTCGATCGCGGTCGCGGTCGGCTGGGCCCCCGATCGGGAGAGTGCGGATGCCGCAGCAGCCGAGCTCGAAGCGGATGCCGACGGCAGCGCCGTCGCGATCACCGGCCGGATCATCTCCGATGAGGGGCCGTCAGTGCCGCCGCGCACGGAGCCCGATCGGATGGACCGGATGTCGCCTGCCACGCTGCTGAGCCGCTGGCACGACACCGAGCAGCTCGACGTCTACCGCCCGTATCTCGCCTCCACGACGGCGTCCGCCGGGCTGGTCGACATCGATTCCCCGGCCCCTGACGAGATCTCGCCGGTCAACTGGCTCAACGTGTTCTACGCGGTCGAATGGGCCATCTTCGCCGGCTTCGCGTTCTACCTCTGGTACCGCTTGGCGAAGGACGCGTGGGAGCGCGAGGTCGAGGAATTCGAAGACGCCGCAGCGGCATCCGTCTGATCGATTCCCGCGCTGATCCGGGGCGGGAAAGCGGTATCTGTCGCGCCAGTCGCACCGATGATCACTCGGTGACCAAACGGCAAACACCATTGAGGATGTGGGAACCGCTCCGTAAGCTCGCACCATGTGTGCGGGCTGGGAAGTCCCAGTGCGCGCCGTGACAGATTCATGAGAGATGTCGCTACACCGACCGAGGAGACCGCACCGATGATGTCCGCTCGAGAGGACGGGAACCGCATGGTCCCCGTCTCGCACCGCAGAAACAGGGGGCGCGTCGGCGCTCTCGCACTGACCTGTGTGGCAGCGCTGGGCTTCGGCTCGCTGACCGCCGTGCCCGCGTTCGCAGACACCACCGGAACGGGGGTGGTGATCAACGAGGCGTACCTCTCCGGAGGCAGCGCCGGCGCAGCATTCACGAACAAGTTCGTGGAGCTGTACAACCCGACGTCCGAGCCGGTCACCCTCGACGGATTCTCGCTGCAGTACCGCTCGGCGACCGGGACGGCGAACTTCAACGGCGTCGCACCGCTGACCGGCGTGATCCCCGCAGGCGGCTACTACCTGGTGCAGGGCAACAGCAACGGGACGAACGGCGCAGCGCTGCCCGACCCCGATGCGGTCAGCACGCTGACCCCGAGCGGCACCAACGGCACGCTCGCGCTCGTCGAGGGCACGGCACCGGTCGCGCTCACCCCCGGCTCGGTCGCCGGCGTCGACGGCGTGGTCGACCTGCTCGGCTACGGCACCTCGAACACCTTCGAGACCGCGGCGGCGACCCCGCCGGCAGGGAACACCGACGTCAAGTCGCTGAACCGCACGAACGGCGCTGACACCGACGATAACAGCGCGGACTTCTCGCTCTCCGCCACGATCACCCCGCAGAACTCCGGTGGCACCGATCCGGGCACGGACCCAGGGACCGATCCGGGCACGGATCCCAAGAAGGTGACGATCGCCGAGGTGCAGGGCACCGGCGACGTCTCGCCGCTGAACGGCCAGACCGTCACGGTCGAGGGCGTCGTGACCGGCGACTACCGCACGGGCGGCTACAAGGGAATCTCGATCCAGACCCAGGGCTCCGGCGGCGCGAACGACGCGACCCCCGGAGCATCCGACGGTGTCTTCGTCTTCCTGAACGCCCTGGCTCCGACCCCCGAGATCGGCGACCTCGTCTCGGTCACCGGTTCCGTGAGCGAGTACTTCGGCCAGACCCAGGTGAACCCGACGGCGCTCTCGGGCATCACGGTCGTCACGCCCGGCGCCGGCGTTCCGGAGGTCACGCCGCTGCCCGACACCGTGCGCGGCGCCGACCGCGAGCAGTACGAGAACATGCTCGTCGCGCCCACCGGGTCGTACCGCCTCGCCTCGAGCCACCAGCTCTACAACTTCGGAACGCTGTGGCTGAACGCCGGCGAGCTGAACGTCAAGAGCACCGAGACCACGCGTCCCGGTGCCGAGGCTGCGGCCATCGCCGCGGCGAACCGCGCGAACCGGATCCTGCTCGATGACGGATGGTCGGTGCAGGTCGGCAACAGCACGCACCCCGGCGAGCAGCCGTACTTCACGACCGACACGGTCGTGCGCAACGGCGACACCGTCGACTTCAGCGACACGGGCTACGTGCTGCAGTGGGGCTTCGACGACTGGCGTCTGCAGCCGACCGTGCCGATCGACGACGCATCGCCCGCGTCGCTCAAGGCCGGCTTCGAGTCGACGAACGCGCGCACCACGGCACCGCCGCAGGTCGGCGGCGATGTGCAGGTCGCGTCGTTCAACGTCTACAACTACTTCACGACGCTGCAGTCCGAGAACCCTGACGCACGCGGAGCGGCGAACGCCGCCCAGTTCGCGATCCAGAAGTCGAAGATCGTCGCGGCCATCAACGGGCTCGACGCGGAGATCGTCTCGCTCATGGAGATCGAGAACTCGGTCAAGCTGGGCAAGCCGATCGATACGGCGCTCAAGGATCTGGTCGCCGGTCTGAACGCGGACGCCGGCAGCGACGTCTGGGACTACGTGCCGACGCCGGACGCGCTGAACACCGCGGCGACGACCGACTTCATCACGAACGCGATCATCTACAAGAAGGATGCCGTCACGACCGTCGGCGACAGCGCCACGGTCACCGACGAGACCGTGTGGGGCAACGCTCGAGAGCCGATTGCGCAGGCGTTCGACATCGACGGCCGCGTGGTCACGGTGGTCGCGAACCACCTGAAGTCCAAGTCGCCGCCCTCGGGTGCCGGTGCCGAGCCGGCCGACGGTCAGGGCTTCTTCAACGCCGACCGCGTCGGACAGGCGAACGCGATCCTGGCGTTCACCGAGACGCTCGAGGAGACCACCGGCAGCAGCGACATGCTGCTGATCGGCGACTTCAACGCCTACGGCAAGGAAGACCCGATCGACGTCTTCACCTCGAAGGGCTGGAGCGACCTGGTCGCCGACAAGACCGATGGGCAGTACACCTACTCGTTCGACGGTGAGCTCGGCTCGCTCGACCACGTGATCGCGTCGCCCTCGCTGAGCGCGTCGATCACGGGCGCCGGCGTGTGGACGATCAACTCGCCGGAGTGGAGCGACCGCGGCTACGCGTTCGGCGCCACCGAGGCAGGCACGCCGTACCGGTCCAGCGACCACGACCCGATCATCGTCGGCGTCTCCTCGGAGATCCCGCCGGTGAGCATCGACGTCGTCACGATCAACGACTTCCACGGACGCATCGAAGCCGATGGTGCTGCCGCAGGAGCCGCGGTGGTCGCGGGCGCCGTCAAGCAGTTCCGCGAGGCGAACCCCAACACGATCTTCGCGGGAGCCGGTGACCTGATCGGCGCATCGACGTTCACGTCGTTCATCAACGACGACAACCCGACGATCGACGCACTGAACGCGGCCGGTCTCGATGTGAGCGCCGCCGGCAACCACGAGTTCGACCAGGGCTGGGAGGACCTGCGCGACCGCGTGCAGGACCGAGCCGACTGGGAGTACATCTCGTCGAACGTGTTCCTGACCGAGACCGGCGAGCCCGCGCTCGCACCGGCCTGGGTCAAGGAGCTCGACGGTGTGAAGGTCGGCTTCATCGGAGCCGTCACGGAAGACCTCGACTCGCTCGTGTCGCCTGAGGGCATCGCAGACCTCGAGGTCCGCAGCATCGTCGACTCCGTGAACGCGGTGGCCGACGACCTGCGCGACGGCGACGCGTCGAACGGCGAGGCCGACGTGATCATCCTCCTGGTGCACGAGGGCGCGGCCAGCGTCGAGCTGTCGAGCATCACCGAGGACTCTCCGCTCGGCGAGATCGTGTACGGCGTCGACCAGGACGTCGACGCGATCGTCTCGGCGCACACGCACCTGGCGTACAACCACGTGATCGACGGACGACCGGTCGTCTCGGCCGGCCAGTACGGCGAGAACCTGGGGCTGATGAACCTCCAGGTCGACCCGAAGACGAAGGAGCTGCTCTCGATCACCAACCAGATCAAGCCGCTCACGGCTGCGGGCCAGCCGCTGTACCCGGCGGTGCCGGAGGTGGCTGACATCGTCGCGAAGGCGAAGGCCGAGGCCGATGTGCTTGGCGCGATCAAGGTGGGCGAGATCACGGCCGACTTCAACCGCGCTCGCCAGACGAACGGCTCGGAGAACCGCGGTGGCGAGTCCACCATCGGCAACTTCGTCGCCGACGTGCAGAAGTGGTCAACGGATGCCGACATCGCACTGATGAACCCCGGCGGCATCCGTGCCAACCTGACGTACGCCTCGTCCAACGCCTCGGATCCTGACGGCAACGTCACGTACCGTGAGGCGGCGACGGTGCAGCCGTTCGCCAACACGCTCGTCACGCTGTCCCTCACGGGGGCGCAGCTGAAGGGCGTGCTGGAGGAGCAGTGGCAGCCGGCGGGTTCGGCTCGACCGTTCCTGAAGCTCGGCGTCTCGGAGGGACTGGTCTACACGTACGACCCCGCCGCGGCACAGGGTTCGCGGATCACGTCGATCACGTTGAACGGCACGCCGATCGATCCGGCGGCGAGCTACACGGTCGCAGCCAACTCGTTCCTCGCGGCGGGTGGAGACAACTTCTTCACCTTCAAGGAGGGCACGGGAAAGCGCGACACCGGCAAGATCGACCTGCAGTCGATGGTCGACTGGTTCGACGCCAACACGACGGCGACACCCGATCAGGCGCAGCGCGCGGTCGGCGTCTCGGTCAGTGCAGCGGATGCCGACGGCTACAGCGCCGGCGATCAGGTCACCGTCTCGCTCTCGTCGCTCGCGTTCAGCGCGGGGGAGCCGGCGCCGGGCGAGGTGACGCTCTCGCTGGGCGACACGCAGCTCGCGGGCGGCGCGGTCGATCCGACCATCGTCGACACGACCGATGAGGCAGGGCGCGCCAGCCTGACGTTCACTGTTCCGTCCGGCGTCTTCGGCGAGCAGGTGCTCACCGTGGCCGTCGCCGGAACAGGGACGACCGTGCAGGTGCCGATCACGATCACCGGCGAGGAAGCCTTCGCCGGGACGATCGACCTCGGATCCTCGAAGGTGACCGCTGGCAAGAAGCTCACCGTCACCGGCGAGGGCTACGTGCCCGGCGAGACCGTGAGCATCGAGCTGCGTCCGAAGAAGGGCAACCCGGTCCAAGTCGGCACCGTCACCGTCGGTGCAGACGGCACGTTCACCACTTCGGTCACCGTGCCGAAGAGCGCACCGTCTGGCAAGTACACCGTCGCGGCGGCACAGGCCGATGGAGACGCGGCGACCGCCACAGTCACCGTCAATCGCCCCGGCGGCATCATCGGTGCGATCCTCGACTGGCTCTGGAGCCTGATCAGCGGATGGTTCTGATGCGCCATTGACTGGTGCCGAACTGGCCCCTTCGATGCGACCCGGCCCCCTGAGTGCTTCACTCAGGGGGCCGGGTCGCGCATAAGGGGCCGGTTCGGCACGTGTGCTTGAGGGGCCGGTTCGGCACGTGCGGTCAGGGCGTGAGCACCTGCACGTCGGCCTGCGCGAGGGCTGCGGCGATGTGCGGGGGCGGTGGTGCATCCGTGATCAGGTAGTCGGCCTGGTCGAGGCGTGCGATCTGCGCGAAGAAGCGTCGGTCGAGCTTCGAGGAGTCGGCGAGGATGGCCGTGCGCTCGGCGCGCTGCATCATCTCTGACATCATCGCGGCATCACCGAGGTTCGAGGCCGAGTATCCCTCCTCGTCGACGGCGCCGACGCCGATCAGGGCGAGGTCGCAGCGGATGTCGACCTCGGGGCCGCCTGGCGTCATCGTGAACGTGACCGGCCCCGTCGTCGCCTGTGTGAGCGAACGGACCGCGCCGCCGAAGAGGTAGAGGTCGCGGAAGGCCGACGGCGCGATCTCGGCGGGGATGCGCAGGTTGTTCGTGGCGATCGTCAGGTCCTGATGGTTGCGCAGCGCGCGCGCGACGGCGAGCGTCGTGGTGCCGGCATTCAGCATGACCACCGAGCCGTTCTGCACGAGGTCGGCGGCGACGCGGGCGATGCGCTCCTTCTCCTCCGTCTGCACGCGCATGCGCACATCGAGTGCTCGGTCCTTCAACGGACCGCTCGCGGTGCTGACGGCGCCGCCGTGAGTGCGGACGACCACGCCCTCGCGGTCGAGCTGGTCGAGATCTCGGCGGATGGTGTCGATCGAGACGCCGAAATGCGCTGCGAGATCGCTGACGGTGACCTGACCGGTCTGTTCGACGTAGGAGGCCAGATCGGCCTTTCTTCCTGCAGGGAGGCGACGTCGCTGTGCCGTTCCAGAAGCTTCCATGCAGACATCTCTAGCACATGGATGCGAACAACTCTGCATACAAGCGCAGAAAACAGCATTCCTGGTCCGCCTGCGATGTTCCGCACGCTGGCGCGGTATCAGCGGAGGAACGATCGCGACGTGTTTCGTGTCACCCCTTGACGTTTCCGCAGATGTCGGCATAACATTGCTCAAAACCGCATGAACAAGCATTGAAGCGCGTCATGCGGCACCATCTCGAAGAGGAGAAAGTGTGATGACCACAGTGGGACGAGGGCAGCGACGGACCCTGAAGATCGTCGGCGCCGCGACCGCAGCCGTTTCGATGCTGGTGGTGGCTGGTTGCACCCCCAGCACGTCCGGCGACAGCGGCGGCAGCGACGGTGACGTGACGATCGAATTCGCGCAGTGGTGGGAGCCCGAACTCCCCGACGGCGAGTTCCGCGCGTTGATCGACAAGTTCGAAGAGGCGAACCCGGGCATCACAGTCGATCTCGTGAGCGGCCCGTACGCATCGACCAAGGAGCAGCTCTTCGCGGGCGCGGCTTCCGGCACCATGCCAGACGTCGTCGGTCTCGACGGCGCCTGGGTGAACGACTTCGCCTCACAGGGCGTCATCTCCGACCTGAGCGCGCTCATGAAGGAGTACGACTACGACGACAGCGAGCTGGCGAGCCAGATCCAGGTCGACGGCAGCACGTACATGATCCCGGTCGTGAACTTCGTGTACCCGATGTTCACGAACGACACCCTGCTGGCCGAGGCCGGCGTCACCGCGCCGCCGACCACCCGCACCGAGTTCGCGGATGCCGCGGCGAAGGTCTCCGCCCTCGGCGGCGACGCGTCCGGCTGGGTGCTCCCGCTGTCGCTCGAAGCGCCGAACGGCGTGCAGAACGACGTGATGTCGTGGGTCTGGGCCTCCGGCGGCTCGATGCTGAAGGACGGCAAGCCCGACCTGACGAACGAGGACGTCACCTCGGCGGTCGACTTCATCGGCGGCCTCTGGGACGACGGCTCGATCGCCTCGGGTTCCTTCACCATGAAGGAGCAGGACAAGGTCGAGGAGTTCACGAACGGTCGTGTCGGCATGATGATCGACTCGCTCGCGCACATCAACCTGATCCGCGAGACGAATCCCGACCTGAAGTTCTCGATCTCGGCGCTCCCCGCTGAAGACGGATACGACGGCGAACGAGGCATCCCGTACGCATCGTGGGGCATCGGCGTCGCCGAGAACTCCGAGCACAAGGAAGCCGCGTTCAAGCTCGTCGAGTTCCTGATGAGCGAGGACACCAACTCCGAGCTGTCGACCATGGCGAAGGCGTTCCCAGGCAACTCCAAGTCGGTGCCGGACTTCGTGAACGACGACGAGCTCTTCAAGAAGGCGTTCGAGATCTACCAGGCGGGCTACCCGGCGAACGAGTTCACCGGACTCCCCGTCGCGGAGGAGCTCATGCGCCTGCTCGGCGAGCAGCTGCAGGCGGCCTTCGACGGACAGCAGTCGATCGACGACGCGCTGAAGAAGGCGCAGGAGGCCTGGGAAGCGGAGTTCTGACCTCTCGCCTCGCCACCTGAACTGGGTGCCGCATCGCCGATGCGATGCGGCACCCGACCAACCAAGGAGTACCGGTTCCCATGAGCCTCAGAACCCATGACGACACCGAGGTGATCGTCACCGGGGTCGCGCTGTCCCGCCGACGTCGGCAGCTGCGCAAGACCACGGAGTCCTACGCCTTCCTCTCGCCGACGATCATCCTGCTGTTCGTGCTGATGATCGTCCCGATCATCATGGTGATCGGGTACTCGTTCCAGGACAACGTGATCCTGAACAAGTCGCCGGAGTTCGTCGGCATCCAGAACTACGTGGAGATCCTCTCCGATCCCGGGTTCTGGAAGGCCACGGGCAACACGATCATGTTCACCGTCGCCAGCGTCGTCGCGCACCTCGTGCTCGGCCTCGGCTTCGCGATGATGCTGAACAGCCCCCTGCTGGGCGGCTTCGCCCGCTCGCTCTTCCGGGCCCTGTACGTGCTGCCGTGGCTCTTCACGGTCGCCGTGATCGCGGTCCTGTGGCGCATGCTCCTCGCCCCGAACGGCGTCATCAACTTCCTGCTCAACACCGACATCGAATGGCTCGCCTCACCGCAGCTCGCGCTCGGCACCATCATCTTCATCAACATCTGGGCCGGCTACCCGTTCTTCATGGTCAGCCTGCTCGCAGGCCTCCAGGGCATCCCGAACGAGCTCAACGAGGCGGCGACCGTCGACGGCGCAGGCGCGATCCAGCGCTTCTGGAACGTGACCATCCCGCAGCTCCGCCCGATCATCATCAGCCTCGTGCTGCTCGACCTGATCTGGACCTCGCAGCAGTTCGCGCTGATCTGGATGACCACCGGCGGCGGCCCGATCGATGTGACCGAGGTGCTCAGCACCTTCACCTACAAGCTGGCCTTCGCGAAGTACGACTTCTCGCTCGCGGCGACCTCCGCCGTCCTCGTGCTCCTCATGTCGATGGTGCTCGCGGTGTTCTACGTCCGTCACCAGAAAGCGAGGGACTGATCATGGCGCTCACCGTCAAGGCTCAGCGCACCGTCCAGAAGACCGGTGTCACGATCGGCCTCATCCTCGGAGCCGTGTTCGCCGCAGGGCCGGTGCTCTGGATGCTGTCCAGCTCGTTCAAGTCGAACACGCAGATCTTCGAGCTCCCGCCGCGGCTGATCACCGACACGTTCTCGTTCGACGCGTACATCGCGATCTTCACGAACCCCGAGACGATGCGGTTCTTCCTGAACAGCTATATCGTCGCCGGCGCCGTCACGATCCTGACGCTGATCGTCGCGATCCAGGCCGCCTACGCCTTCAGCCGCTTCGAGTTCCGGGGCAAGCGCATCCTGAACGTGGTGATCGTCAGCGTGCAGGCCGTGCCGCCGATCACGCTGCTGATCCCGTACTTCGGGCTCATGGTCGCCCTGGGGCTCTACAACTCGTACCTCGGCCTGATCCTCACCTACATGGTGTTCACGCTGCCTTACGCGATCATCATGATGACCGGCTACTTCAACACCCTGCCGAAGGAGCTCGACGAGGCGGTGCGCGTCGACGGCGCCGGATCCATGACCGCGCTGTGGCGCATCCTCGTGCCGATCTCCGTGCCAGGCATCGTCTCGGTCGGCATCTACACGTTCATGATCGCGTGGAACGAGTACCTGTTCGCGCTGACGCTCACCCGCACGATCGACATGCGCACCGTGCCCATCGGCATCCAGCTCCTGATGGGGCAGCACTCCTACGAGTGGAACCAGATCATGGCGATGAGCGTGCTCGGTTCGATCCCGGTGCTGATCCTCTTCCTCTTCTTCCAGCGCTACTTCATCAGCGGGCTCACTGCGGGCTCCGTGAAGAGCTGACATCCGTCACCCCACACTTCGACCATCACGAAAACAGGAGAATCACGTGCTCTACACCGGCAAATCAATCCTCGATGTCGCGAACGCGAACAACTTCGCGATCCCCGCGTTCAACATCAGCGACTGGGCGATGTTCAACGGCATCATCGACATCAGCGAGGAACTGTCCGCACCGGTCATCATCGCGATCCACCCGGATGAGGTCTCCCACATCACGACCGACCTGATCGCCGCGATGCACTCACGGGCGCACCGCGCCAGCGTCCCTGTCGCGATCCACTGGGACCACGGCGGCACCTACGAGCAGATGATCGTCGCGATCCAGGCCGGGTTCACCTCGGTCATGATCGACGCGTCGCTGCTGCCGTTCGACGAGAACGTGGCGCTCACCCGCAAGGTCGTCGAAGCCGCGCACGCGGTGGGCGTGCAGGTCGAGGGCGAGCTCGGCACCATCGGCGCGAACGACAGCTACGGCGAGTCCGGTGCGGCGGAGATCATCTACACGAACCCGGACGACGCGGTGCGCTTCGTGAACGAGACCGGCGTCGACAGCCTCGCGATCGCCATCGGCACCTCGCACGGCCTGTACCCGGCTGAGAAGAACCCCGAGCTGCGTCACGGCCTGCTCGAGCAGATCAAGGCTGCGGTGAAGATCCCGCTCGTGCTGCACGGCGGATCGTCGAACCCGGATGCCGAGCTGCGTCGCGCGGTGGAGCTCGGCGTCAACAAGATCAACATCTCGAGCGACATCAAGGTCTCGTACCACAACCGCATGCGTGAGATCCTCGGCACCGACGAGCGTCTGCGCGAGCCGAACGCGATCCAGCCGGAGCCGATCGCCGCCATGAAGGTCACGGCGGCTGAGAAGATCAAGCTGTTCGGTGCAGACGGCAAGGCCGACCTGTACTGAGCGACGCGTTTCGATGGGGAGGGCGATCGAGGGATGATCGGCGACGGGAACAGTGACAGTGAGTGACAGGCAGCTCGTGCTCGGGCTCGGCGGCACCGTCGACTTCGAGCTGCGGTGGGACTCCGCCGTGATCGAACGACTGGCGCGCGAGCACCGGGTGCGGCGGCACGAGCTGACACCCTCGGCGCCGATCGTCGACGAGCGCTCCCTGCTCGTCACGATCCTCGCGTTCGTCGCTGCGGGCACAGGGGCTGAACGGTTCGTCGCCTCCTCCGAGGTCGTCGAGGAATTCGCATCGCACTTCGAGTACGACGTGACCCTCGGCGGCACCGGCGTCAGGGCCGGGCTCGTGCTCGACAGCCTCGGCATCCCCAGTGTGCAGCACCTCGTGAGCATCGACGACACCGTGCGGCGGCTGCTTCCTTCGGCGATCACCATCCTGTCGTCGGCCGAGCACGACACCCTCGACCCGCACCTGATCGTGCAGTACCCGGTGGGGGCGACGGTGCGGCTGCTCGACGGCGACATCGTCTCGCCAGCCGCGAACCGGCTGATCTTCGCGAACGACCCGCCGAACCGCGAGATGGCGCTCGCCGCCGGATTGCCGGATGCGCTCGCCACGGCATCCGCGTTCCTGATCTCCGGCTTCAACACGATGCAGGACCATGCGCTGCTCGAGCAGCGGCTCGACGGGATCGTGCTCGCGATGCGGCGGCTCCCCGATGACGCGCTGGTCTACTACGAGGACGCCGGCTTCTACACGCGTGCGTTCGCCGAGACGGTGCGTGGGCGCCTGCTGCAGCACATCGACGTCTACGGCATGAACGAGGACGAACTGCAGGAGTACGTCGGCCATGCGGTCGACCTGCTCGACGCAGCCGACGTGGTGCGTGCGCTGGGCGAGGTGCAGCGGATCATCCCGGTGCCGACGCTCGTCGTGCACACCAGGCACTGGGCGATCGCGGTCGGCGCGGATGCCGCGCGCCACCGTGCCGCGCTGGAGAGCGCGGTGCGGGTGGCTGCGACACGGTATCGGCTCGGCGATGACTTCAGCGCCGCGGAGGCCGGGGCGACTGCAGCGATGGCTCGGCATCGCGGTGGGGCAGCCCTCGTCGATGCGGTGGAGCTGGCGCGTGCGGATGCCATCGGCGTGCCGGCCTTCGCGCTCGATGTCGCGCACCCGACTACGATCGGCCTCGGAGACAGCTTCGTCGGCGGTTTCCTCGCCGCGCACGCACAGGACGGACTGCACCGATGAACCCGATACGACTCTCCTCGAACCGCCCGCCGGAGCGCTTCTACCGCGGCGGTGCACGCCTCGACGCGTTCCGTGGCGAGAGCGGGGCGACCGAGCGAGTGCCGGAGGACTGGGTGGCGTCGACCACGACGATCCGCGGCGAGGAGACGCTCGGTCTGAGCACCCTGCCAGACGGACGCCTGCTGCGCGACGCCGTCGAAGCCGACCCCGTCGCCTGGCTCGGCACCGAGCATGTGGATCGGTGGGGTGCGGACATCCGCCTGCTGGTGAAGATCCTCGACGCCGGTCAGCGGCTTCCGGTGCATGCGCATCCGCATGACGACTTCGCCGCCGCGCACCTGGGTCGCGCGCACGGCAAGGCGGAGGCCTGGTACATCCTCGAGGGTGGCCCGGTGCACATCGGCCTGCGCGACGACGTCGACCCGGCAGTGCTCGCCGAGCTGGTCGCCAGGCAGGACGTCGATGCGCTGCTCGGCCTGCTGCACGAGATCCCGGTGTCCCCGGGGGACGTGGTGTGGGTGCCTGCGGGGGAGCTGCACGCGATCGGTGCCGGGGTGCTGCTGCTCGAGCTGCAGCAGCCGGAGGACCTGTCGATACTGCTCGAGTGGGAAGGGTTCGCGATCGACGGTCCAGGGCTCGGGCACCTGGGGCTGGGCTTCGATCTCGCACTCACGGCCGTGAACACCCACGGGCGCAGTTTCGACGACATGCGCGACATCGTGCGCACAGCGCCTGCATCGGGCGCCGTGCTCCCATTGGATGCCGACGAGTACTTCCGCCTCGACCGGGTCCCGATCAGCGGCGTCGTCACGATCGACCCCGGCTTCTCGATCGTGGTGGTGACCGCTGGCGCCGTCGAGCTCGCGGGCGAGCGCCTCGGTGCCGGATCGACGCTGCTGGTGCCGGCGAGCGCAGGGCAGCTCACAGCGGTGGGCGACGGAGAACTGCTCGTCGCGCGTCCGCCGGCGGCCTGAGCGGGGGGCCACCGGGGGCGTCGGAGACGCGAGCACGGCGACTAGACTGGTCGCATGCCCGAACCGAAAGTCGCCAGCTTTCCGGCGATCCGTGGTGCGCTGAAGTTCTACCAGATCGCGTCGATCATCACCGGAGTCATGCTGCTCCTGCTGCTCGCCGAGATGGTGCTCAAGTACACGCCGATCCACCTCGAGCTCTTCGCCGGAGGGTCGGGAGGAGCGCTCTGGTTCGCCGGCGTCCTCGCCGGACCCGACTGCCAGTGGTGGTCGCTGTTCGCTCCGATGACGAACTCCTGCGAGATGACCTCGCTCGGCGACGGGTTCAACCTGTCGCTGTTCATCCTGGTCGCGCACGGCTGGTTCTACGTCGTCTACCTGTTCGCGTGCTTCCGCATGTGGAGCCTGATGCGCTGGCCGTTCCGCCGCTTCATCCTGCTCGCACTCGGCGGTGTCGTCCCGCTGCTCTCCTTCATCATGGAGACCATCGTCGCCCGCGAAGTGAAGACCTATCTCGCCACAAGAGAGGCCGCTGAGGCCCCTGCCCCGGAAGGTGTCCGTTGACCGAACAGTCAGAGACCCAGCAGCGCCCTGCGCTCGTCGTCGACTTCGGCGCGCAGTACGCGCAGCTGATCGCCCGTCGTGTCCGTGAGGCCGGTGTCTACAGCGAGATCGTGCCGCACACCGCCACGGCGGAGGAGATCGCGGCCAAGAACCCGGTCGCCATCATCCTTTCCGGCGGTCCGTCGTCGGTGTACGAGGAGGGCGCTCCGCGGCTCGACCCCGCCGTCTTCGAGCTCGGCGTCCCGACGCTCGGCATCTGCTACGGCTTCCAGTACATGGCACAGACCCTGGGTGGCGAGGTCGCGAACACCGGCCTGCGCGAGTACGGCGCAACGGATGCCGTGATCTCCGGTGACGGCGGCACGCTGCTCGGCGGTCAGCCCACCGCGCAGAACGTCTGGATGAGCCACGGCGACCAGGTCGCCAAGGCGCCGGAGGGCTTCGACGTGCTCGCGACGACGGATGCGACGAAGGTCGCCGCCTTCGCGAACGAGGAGCGCGGCTTCTACGGCGTGCAGTGGCACCCCGAGGTCAAGCACTCCGACCACGGGCAGCAGGTGCTCGAGAACTTCCTGCACAAGGGCGCGGGGCTCGCGTCCGACTGGAACAGCGGCAACGTGATCGCCGAGCAGATCGAGCGCATCCGCGAGCAGGTCGGTGACGCACGCGTCATCTCCGCGCTCTCGGGCGGCGTCGACTCCGCAGTGTCCACTGCGCTCGTGCACAAGGCGATCGGCGACCAGCTCACCGCTGTCTTCGTCGACCACGGCCTCCTCCGCAAGGGCGAGCGCGAGCAGGTCGAGCAGGACTACGTCGAGTCCACCGGTGTGCGGCTGATCACGGTCGACGCGGCAGACACCTTCCTCGGCCACCTCGAGGGTGTGACCGACCCCGAGGAGAAGCGCAAGATCATCGGCCGCGAGTTCATCCGCGCGTTCGAGAAGGTGCAGCTCGACCTGGTCGCCGAGGCGAAGGCCTCCGGCGGTGCCCCGGTGAAGTTCCTCGTGCAGGGCACGCTCTACCCCGACGTCGTCGAGTCCGGCGGCGGAGCGGGAACGGCGAACATCAAGTCGCACCACAACGTCGGCGGGCTGCCCGACGACCTCGACTTCGAGCTGATCGAGCCGCTGCGCGCCCTGTTCAAGGACGAGGTCCGCGCGATCGGCCGCGAACTCGGCATCCCCGAGGCGATCGTGGGACGCCAGCCGTTCCCCGGACCCGGCCTCGGCATCCGCATCATCGGTGAAGTCACCAAGGACCGTCTCGAGATCCTCCGTGAGGCAGACGCCATCGCGCGCGAGGAGCTCACGAAGGCCGGCCTCGACCAGGAGATCTGGCAGTGCCCTGTCGTGCTCCTCGCCGACGTCCGCTCGGTCGGCGTGCAGGGCGATGGCCGCACCTACGGCCACCCGATCGTGCTGCGTCCGGTCTCCAGCGAAGACGCCATGACGGCCGACTGGACCCGGCTGCCCTACGACGTGCTGTCGAAGATCTCCAATCGCATCACGAACGGCGTGCGCGACGTCAACCGCGTCGTGCTCGACGTGACGTCGAAGCCGCCGGGAACCATCGAGTGGGAGTGACGGAGTCGCGCCCACTCAACCCTGAGCACAGCGTGGCACTCGATCGCGCCAGCGAACGAGTGGGAGGAGTGGGCGACGGCGTCCTGCCGGACGCCGAGTACCTGGTGCTGTCGAGCCGCCTGATCCCGGGGCTCGACGGCGGGTACACGATCGCGACGCTCGCGCGTGCCAGGCAGCTGGCCGGCGCCGGCGTCGGGGATGGCGCAGGACCGCAGCTGCTGACATTCGATCCCGGCACGCTCGAGGCCCACGCAGAGCACCGTGCGACGTTCGTGGAGCGCGGCGCCCTGACCGACCCATCCAGGCTGCGCAACCTCTTCGACGAGGCGCGGGCTGACGGCGGGGGAGCGGCCGACTGGCTGCTCGCCGCTGCAGACCCTGCCCTGACCGCGAACGACGGCGTCGAGTATCGGACGATCGCGGATGCCGAAGGGCGGCCATTCGTGGCGCTCCCGGTGATCGCGGGCGATCCGGATTGGCACCTGAGCACCGAGCCGGTGCTCGTGCACGGCGCCGACGGCACCGTGGCCGGTGGGCTGCCGGGGTTCGGCGGGATCTACCGAGCCTGGCTGCAGCACATCGCAGCCGGCCTGGGTGAGCGCCCGGTCGTCGTGATCTGCGAGTCTCGGCAGCTCGGCGAGCTCATCGTCGGCTGGTCTGATCCGCGCGTCCGCATCCTGCACACCATCCACACGATCCACCTCGAGGCGCCCTACACGGCGGATGCCCCGATGAACGCGCTGTGGACGCGCTGGCTCGGCCTCGCGGACCGCTTCGATGCGGTGATCTGGCCGACCGGCACGCAGCGCGACGACGTGGTCGCACGATTCGGCTCGGCAGCGCAGCACGAGGTCGTCCCGAATCCGATCCCCGCGGTCGCGCGCCGTGACGACCTGCGCGAACCGGGCCTCGTCGTGGCCCTCGGACGCCTCGCTCCTGGCAAGCGCGTGGATCACGCGATCCGTGCGTTCCTCGCGGCTGCCGTGCCTGGAACGCGCCTGGAGATCTGGGGTGGCGGACCCGAGCAGGACGCGCTCGCGGCGCTGATCGACGAGCTCGGGGCCGGCGACCGTGTCGTGCTCGCCGGGTACACCGACGACCCAGGGCGGGTGCTCGACCGCGCATCCGTCGTGGTCACCGCGACCGCCTTCGAGGGGCAGCCGCTGTCGATCGTCGAGGCGCTGCTGCACGGAGCACCCGTCGTGTCCTACGACGCCCGCTACGGCATCCGCGATGTGCTCGAGCAGGGCGGCGGCGTGCTCGTGCCGTACGGCGACGAGGCAGCGCTGGCGGATGCGCTGCGCCGCGTGCTCGGCGACGAGAGCCTGCGTGCGCGCCTGAGCGCCGAGGCGCCCGAGGTCGCCGCAGCCTGGAGTCCCGAGCGCTCGCTCGCCGCGCTCACCGCAGTGATCTCCGACGCCGTCGCGCGACCCTCCCGCCGCGCCTGATCGCGGAGCGCCCGCTCGCGTGCCGGTGATCGACCCGGCCCTCTACGACCGACCCGGCCCCTTTCGGACGTCCGTAGCGGGCCGGGTCGAACGAAAAGGGGCCACTCGACGCGAAGCACGAGGAAAAGTTCCGGGAGATGTCGATCCGGACGATTCCCATTCGACGTCTTGAGTGAGAGGGTCGAGAAGCCGGCCCCTGAACAAGGAGAACATCATGAAGTACATGCTCATCATGCGCGCGACCGACGAGGCCGTCGAGGCGTACAAGGAGACCCCCTTCGAGCAGGTCATCGAGGCCATGGGGAAGTACAACGAGTCCATGATCAAGGCGGGCGTGCTCGCCGCGGGTGAGGGACTGACGGATGCCGCGGAGGGATTCGTCGTCGACTTCAGCGCCGAGACCCCGCTCATCACCGACGGCCCCTACGGCGAGACCAAGGAGCTGTTCAACGGCTTCTGGATCCTCGAGGTGTCGAGCCGCGAAGAGGCGGCGGAGTGGGCCAGCCGCGCACCGCTCGGCAAGGGGTCGTTCCTCGAGGTCCGCCGCGTGACCGACGCCTCGGACTTCCCCGCCGACAACGAGTGGATCGAGAAGGAAGCAGGCTGGCGCGAGGACCAGGCGCAGCGCGCGCAGCAGTGACAGGAGCGGGGGTTCTCCCTGTTCGCGGCTGGGTTTCGTGCGTTCTTGGTACACGACTGACGCAACGAGGCTCGGGCGCCACCCGCTCCGAGAGCGAGTTGGCAGTCATAAATGGCGTGACCATGCCGTCGGATCATTCTCGCGTGCAGAGATCGCTCGAGGCGCCACAGAGCCATGCGTGGCCCTCACTGCGCAATTTGTGCCAATAGAGCACCGACCGCGACGAGTTGCGCGAGAAGCCAGTACATGATCTCTGCGGAACCGTATACCCAGTAGCGCGGAGCGGATGACAACTCCGACAAATCCGCCAGTGTTGATGTCTCAGTCGGACCTTCGCCTTCGGTGGCTTGCCAGGCGCTCAGGGCGATATCCGTCGCGCGTCGATGTGCACGAAGTATGACGTCGCGAAGGATGAGTTGGGGGACGACGAAAAGAGTGATCGCGACGACACCGATCACAGCGAGGAGCGCGATTGATAGGACGTCGAGTTGAACGAAGAACAACACAACAAAGAGGATGAATCCTCCGGTCCAGTCCCGAGAGATGTGAAGGTGAAAGTCGGCAAGTGGTCGCAGCCTCATGCGTACGGCCTCGGACAACGGAGGCACAGGCAGACAACGCAGGTAGTTGAGGATCCTGACTTCAGCGATGACCAAGGCGAGCGATGTGCCGAGGGCTATTGCAATCGCGGCGGCGTAGAACGCGATGACCAAGAACGCGCTGAGTCGGAGAGAAGGGTCGTAGAGCGAAGGTGCGAAGCCAACCGGTCGAAGGGAGGTTATCGACGCCCCGAAGATGTTGAGGTTGTCCGCGTACGCGGCGAGGTACGCGCCAACGAGGAAAGGGACGCCGAACAGTCCGGCGTAGAAGAGGTGACGCGCAGGTTTGCATGCACGCGTAAATCGCTGGCTCACCTCAGCGAAGAAGAGCTCGTGGGGAATCATGAAGGTTGAGTTGAGATCGAAGAACAACGTGTCGATCCGTCGGGCGCGCTGGGCGATAGAGACAGCGACAAACCCGCAGCCGAACGCGCCGATCGCAAACGCGGGTGAGGATAGGTAGGCGGCTGAGATCGACCCAATGGCCGAAATCGACAGTCCGATCACGTATACCGCGACGGCGTAGCCGACAGTTCGAGTCGCCCAGTGCATGCGAGCGACAAACTCTGGGCCTTCAATCCATAACCGGTGCAGCAACTTCCAGTCACCTGGATCCCGAGGTGCACGGGTGCGGTATCGAGCGGGCGACATGGCGGCTATCGGCGCGTCAGCGTGATCATGTCATAGGTGTGGAAGCCCTCCCGCACCGACTCTGCCATGAGATAGCCGGCGATCACGTTCTCGAACAGGCGCAGACCCAGTCCGTGCCCGAGTAACTTGGCCGATCGAGGGTGAGCCATGAAGCGAGCGGCCATCCTCTCGAAACGCTCGAGGTTCGGAAGTACTTCGTGCGAGAGCTTCGTGATCTTCGCTTTTCGAAATCCCGACTGTCTGGCGAGCGCAAGCCACTCCTTTTGAGCAAGCGCATTCGAGACGGACATCGACTTCTCAGTCAACCTCAGGGCTCGTTCCGTCGCCGTGCCTGTCGCTTGGGAACGCGTACGCCACGCGTCAATGACGACGAAACGAGACCCAGGCGCGAGGACGCGAGCAGTCTCGCGCAGGGCCAGCCCGGGATCGCTGGCGTGGCAGAAGCTCTCGATCGAGTACGCGCCCGAGAAATAGGCCTCTTGAACTTCGAGGTCCTGGAAGTCACCGACGATCGCCGTTGCATTCGAGCGCCCCGCAAGCCTTCGCCGTGACTCGGAAACATGTCTCGTGGCGAGGTCGACACCGAGGAACGTGGCTTCGGGACGCTGACTGGCAACGATGTCGAGATTGAAGCCGTTGCCGCATCCGAGTTCGATCACACGTCGCGGATCAGTGCCGTGGCTGAGCTCAGCCCAAGCAAGTTGCGGTGCTCGGTAGTACCCGCGTTCGTCGAACCTCTCGTCCGGATTGAGGGCCATGTGGATCGAGCCTTGTCTCGAATGAAACAACGAGTACCCTACAGAGCTCTTGCGGTAGTACTTGACGATGTCTTGGGGAGAGGACGCGCGGTTCAAGATTCGTTGGATATCGAAGAACTGTGAAAGCTTGTCGACCCGATCAACGAGACCGTGTGCAGGCGTGCCAGCGATAATCAGGCTCCTAACTGGGAAGACGTTGACCTTCCGTCAGGATAGAGGTATCGGGGCCGTGCCCGCGCCAGAGCTTTGCGGAGCCTTCGCGATCCGGGGTCGATCCCACCGTCACCGGCGCCACGAAGGCGCGCTGGGTCTCGAGGGGACGCGTGGTGCCGAAGTTCCGCCAGAGTCCGAGCGACGACAGCGCCGGGAACTTCGGGCCGCTGGGCCTGCGCGGCGAGACGGCAGGACCGCGTGGCGATCGGGATGCGCGAGATGGTTCGTAAGGTGATTCGCTCGGCGGCGGATGCCGCTGGCCGGTGCGGTCAGAAGCGGAGCAGGCTGCGGATCGCGACGACCGCGCCGGCGCGAGCCCATTCCGTGAACTCGAAGGGCTGGATGTCGAGTGGAGCGGGCAGGGAGCTCGGCAGGCTGACGGCCTCGAGCGTCTGCAGCACGATGTCGCCGGCCAGGTCCATCACGGCGAGTCCGTCACCGGTGAGGACGATCTTCTCCGGATCGAGTCCGTTCAGGACGGTGCCGATGAGGAGTCCGAGCGCGCGGGCGGCGTCCTGGAATGCGGAGACGGCATCCGGGTCGCCGGCGCGCGCGAGTTCGACGGCCCCGTCGTAGTCGAGGCCGTCGACGCCGATCGAGCGCACGATGCTCTCGCTGGGGAGATACGCGCTCGCGCAGCCGCGGTGTCCCAGTCCGCAGCGCGGGCCGTTCGAGTCCACCACCAGGTGATCGAGCTGACCGGCGCGCCCGTTGTGCCCCGTGACCACCCTGCCCTCGATCACGAGACCGAAGCCGATGCCGGCGCCGACGGTGACCAACGCGAGCGAATCGCATCCCGCGCCTGCGCCGAACCAGTGCTCCGCAGCGGTCAGCGCACGGACGTCGTTGTCGGCCGTGACCGGGATGCCGAGGCGGGCCTCGAGCATCTCGGCGAGCGGCACGTCGTGCCACTGGAGGAAGTAGGACGCGACGACGATCTGGCGGCCGCCGATCGTCGCGAGGTCACCGGCCAGGCAGATGCCGGCGGCGCGGATGTCGCCGACCGTCTCGGCGAAGTGCCGGTGGATCCGAGTGATCTGATCGATCGTGTCGTCGACGGATGTCGACACGAGCCGTTCCTCGACCGAAGCGATGGTCTCCGCGCGCAGGGTGGTCACCACGGCGAACACGGCGTCGCCGGTGAGCTTGATCCCGAGCAGGTGGTGGGAATCGCCGCGGACGACGAGCATCTCGCTCGGCCGGCCCATCGCGCCGCGCAGGGTGATCTCGTCCTCGGCGATCAGCTGGTTGTCCACCAGCATCCGCGTCGCGCGGGTCATGCTCGCGCGCGAGACCTGCAGCCGCCGGGCGATCTCGGCGCGGGGGAGGGGGCCGTGGATGAGGAGTTCGCGCAGGGCACCGCGCTCGACTCCGGTCAGGTAGGGCCATGCGTGTGTTCCCGCGCCGGCAGCTTCGTCCGTCACCTGTCCTGCTTTCACTCCATCGACACCCGGATCCTATCGCCAGGGCTATACTGGATTCACTTTGTAAACCTAGGTAATAAAGTAGCAGGTCGTGCACGCGACCTCGTCCACGAACCCGCCTCAATGCAAGGATGCTCATGGCCTACCGATCGCTGCATGACAACTGGACCCTCTCCGCCGTCGCCGGCCCGTTCCCCGCGACGCTTCGCGATCTCTCGATCGCGGCGACGGTCCCTGGGTGCGCCCACACCGACCTGTTCGCTGCGGGGCTGATCGACCCGCCGTTCGACGGGGACAACGAGTCGCATCAGCAGTGGATCGGGAGCACCGTCTGGCGCTACGAGACGGAGTTCGATTGGCACGACGACGGTGCGGACCGCCACGACCTCGTCGCGCAGGGGCTCGACACGGTCGCCGTGATCGAGGTCAACGGTCACCTCGTCGCCGAGACCGAGAACCAGCACCGCAGCTATCGGTTCGACGTCGGCTCCGTGCTCCGGGAGGGGGCGAACACGGTGAGGATCACCTTCCGTGCGCCCGTCGACGAGGCCGAGGCGCGCAGCGCCGCGCACGGACCCAGGCCCCACGTGAACCACCACCCGTACAATGCACTGCGCAAGGCAGCGTTCAACTTCGGTTGGGACTGGGGGATTGACGTCGCCACGAGCGGCATCTGGCGACCGATCGGGCTCGAGAGCTGGTCGGGTGTGCGCATCGCATCGGTGCGCCCCCTCGTCGACCTGCGTCAGGGTGCCGCAGGCGCGGACGGTCTGCTCGACGCGAGGATCGCCCTGGATTGGGCGGGGCCGTCCTCCGGGGAGCCGGTGGAGGTCACGGCATCCGTCGGCGGTGCGGTCGTCACCGAGGTCGTGCCGGAGGGGACGGCCGAGGTCCGGTTGGCCCTCGAGGTGCCGGACGTGCAGGTGTGGTGGCCGGCTGGCCACGGCGGGCAGCCCCTGTACCCGGTCGAGATCGGCGTGCAGCGCGGGGGCGTCGCGATCGACGCCTGGGAGATCAGCGTCGGGTTCCGCACCGTGCACGTCGACACGCAGCCGGATGCCGATGGCGCGCCGTTCACGGTGATCATCAACGGTCGGGTGATCCAGGTGCGGGGGGCGAACTGGATCCCGGACCACGCCTTCGTCACCGAGGTCGATGCGGATCGGTACCGTCGCCGCATCCGCGACGCCGTCGAGTCGAACATGAATCTGCTGCGGGTGTGGGGTGGCGGCATCTACGAGTCCGACGACTTCTACGCGGCGTGCGACGAGGCCGGCATCCTGGTCTGGCAGGACTTCCTCTTCGCGTGCGCTGCGTATGCGGAGGAGGAGTGGCTGGCGAGGGAGGTCGAGGCCGAGGCGCGCGAGGCGATCGTGCGGCTCAGCGCGCACCCCTCGCTGGTCATCTGGAACGGCAACAACGAGAACATCTGGGGCTACCACGATTGGGGCTGGCAGGAGAAGCTCGACGGGAAGTCCTGGGGCATCGGCTACTACCGGGCCCTGCTCCCTGGCCTGGTGGCCGAGCTGGACCCGACGCGCTTCTACTCCTCGGCCAGCCCCTATTCGTTCGACGACGACCTGCACCCCAACGATGAGTCCCACGGCACCATGCACATCTGGGACGTCTGGAACACGGCGGACTATTCCGAGTACCGGAACCACCGCCCGCGGTTCGTCTCCGAGTTCGGCTTCCAGGGACCGCCGGCCTGGTCCACCCTGATCGACGCGGTCCACGACGAGCCGCTCGAGCCCTACGGCACTCAGATGCTCGTGCATCAGAAGGCCGCGGACGGCAACCTGAAGCTGGAGCGCGGCATGCAGGGACACCTCCCCGAGCCGCGGTCGATCGAGGAATGGCACTGGGCGACGCAGCTCAACCAGGCCGCGGCCGTGCGCTTCGGCATCGAGCACTTCCGTTCCCTCTCACCGCGCAACACCGGCGCGATCGTCTGGCAGCTGAACGACAGCTGGCCGGTCGTGTCGTGGGCGGCAGTCGACTTCGCCGAACGCCGCAAGCCCCTCTGGTTCGCATTGCGCGACGTGTACGAACCGCGTCTGGCGACGTTCCAGCCGCGCGAGGGCGGCGTGGCGCTCGTCGTCCTGAACGACACCGACGAGCCGTGGCAGGGCGACATCCAGCTGCAGCGGACGCTGTTCGATGGGACCCTTCTCGCCGAATCCCGGGCCTCCGCGTCGGTGCCCGCCCGTGGTGAGACGACGGTGCAGGTCCCCGCCGAGCTCGCGACGTTCGGCGACGACTCCCGCGAGATCCTCACCGCTGGCCTTGACGGCTACGCGACCGCGATCCACGATCCGGCGCAGATCGTCGACCAGGCCTTGGATCCCGATCCCCTCACTGCGGAGGTCCGAGAGACCGCCGACGAGAGCGGCATCGTGTTCGTCGAGGTCTCCGCCCGCTCCTACGCCCGCGACATCACGCTGCTCGTGGACCGCTTCGACGTCGACGCCCGCGTGGACCGGGGCATGGTGACGCTGCTCGCGGGAGAGAGCGCGGTGTTCCGGGTGACGACCGCCTCCACGGCGAATCGTGCCGGTCTCGTCGAACCGGCCGTGCTGCGACATGCGAACTCCCTGCACCGCGGGCGCGGGGTCGCGATCTGACGGCAGGCGTACGACTGCCGACTGTGCCCTTCAGGGTCCTGCCGCATTCCTCATGCGGCAGGACCCTGAAGGATCATCGACGGACGAGGTGCAGCACGATCGCCTGCGCGGGCCACAGCGGAGGGATCTGCAGGCCCACCGAGCCGAGCACGGAACCCGACAGGGCGACCCTGCCCGTCGAGAGCCAGGCGGGCGTGGCGAACCCGTGCCTCGATGCGCCGATCTCGTCGCGCACCCGCACGTCGTAGACGGCGTCCTCGTCGAGACCGTGCAACCGGATCCGCTCGGGGAGCGAGTCCTCGATCGTGGCGACGCTCGCGATCGTGAACACCGCCTCGGAGCGATCGCGGGTCACCGCACCGGCCACGCGCAGCGCCGGGTCGCGCACGTCGGCGTGCACGGCCGTTCCGGTGTGGATCACGTGCCGCAGCTCCTTGTACATGGCGGCCCAGCGGGTGATGGTCTGCACCTCGTCCTGCGTGCAGTCGGCGATGTTCCATTCGAATCCCGCCGATCCCATGAGGCTCGTCGCCAGGCGGAACGAGAGCGGCGTGGTGCGGCCCGACGAGTGCGCGGTCGTCGGCCCGACGTGGCCGCCGACGAGCTCTGGAGCGAGCAGCAGCTGCGTCCACCGCTGGATGTCCTGACGTTCGACCGGGTCGTTCGAGTCGCTCGCCCAGACGCGGTCGGCCACGTTCAGGATGCCGAGATCACTGCGCGCGCCGCCCGAGGAGCATGACTCGATCTCCAGCCGCGGATGGCTGACCTTGAGATCCGCCATCATCCGGTACACAGCCCGAGTCTGTGCGTGCGTGCCGGGGCGGCCGGCGTGGACGGGCTCGACGAGATCCCGGTTGTGATCCCACTTGATGAAGTCGATCCCGAGCTCGGTCACGAGTGCGTCGATCCGGCCGAGGATATGGTCGTACACCTCCGGTCGAGCGATGTCGAGAACGTACTGGGTGCGCCAGGACAGGCCGGAGGGGCGCGGCAGATGGTCGTCGGGATGCAGCAGCCAGTCGGGGTGCTCGCGGGCCAGATCGGAGTCGAGGTTGATCATCTCCGGTTCGAACCACAGCCCGAACTCCATGCCGAGCTCGTGCACACGGTCGGCCAGCGGCCCCAACCCTTCGGGCCAGATCGTGCGGTCGACGATCCAATCGCCGAGTCCGCTCCGGTCGTGGCGGCGCCCGAGGAACCATCCGTCGTCGAGGACGAAGCGTTCGACGCCGACCTGCGCGGCGCGATCGGCCAGCGCCAGCAGGAACGCGGGGTCGTGGTCGAAGTACACGGCCTCCCAGGTGTTCAGGACGAGGGGCCGCGGCGTCTGCGGGTGCTCGGGTCGAGCGCGCTCGAACCGGTGGAACCGGTCAGTCATCCCGTCGAGGCCCGCGTCGGACCAGGCGAAGTAGGCCGTCGGCGTGGTGTACGACTCGCCGGGGCCGAGCACGATCTCCCCTGATCGCAGCAGCTCCCCGGCGCCGAGAATATCGACGGAGTCCGGAAGACGATCGTTCCGGTACGTCACGTCTGCGCTCCAGCCCAGATGCACGGCCCAGAGCTCGCCGGTGCGGTCGCGGGGAGCGTCGATCGACACGATGTACAGCATCGGAGAGTCGTGCCCCCCGCGCCCTCGCCGTGTCTGCCTGGTGGTGGATCCGCGGGGGATCCCGCTCGTGTGCGGATGCTTCTCCCGCGTCCACCGGCCGGCGAACGTGGTCAGATGGTCCACGGTCTTGGGGGCGGGAAGTGTCGCTTCGACCCACAGAATCGTGAGGTCGTCTCCGGCGTCGCGCGACGACGCCGCCGTCGAGGTCACCGTGTGCTCGACCGCGACGATCCCGCCGGCGCGGAGGGCGATCGACGAGGACACCCGGAGGCCGTTGCCGTCGTCTTCGGCCTCGACGGTCAGGGATCGGCCGTCGGCGCTCGGTGTCGTGACGATGTCGGCCCATCGAGGATGCACAGGGATGCCGCGGCGCGTCACGGACAGCCCCGGCCGGCCGGCCCACCCGTCGCCTTCGACGGGGAGGATCGATGCCTGCCACGCGGCGTCGAGCGTGCCCGAGGGGTCCTGCCGGCTGACCGCGGCGCTCAGATCGCTGAGCTGCGCGGCGTCGATGGGGCCGAGATCTCTGCCCCAGAACAGCACCTGCGGCAGGGTCGGCGGATCATCGTGCGCTGCGGTCGTGATGATCTCCACCACCACGGAGACCCCATCGCCTCGGAGATGGTGGAAGCGGAGAGGCGGAGAAGCGTGCGCGGCGTCGCTGCCGCGCACAGAGAATACTGCGAGATCGGTCATGGTGCCCTCTCGAACGGGACCCGTTCGGTCGACTTGTCGGAACTGCTTGACTGACATAGTTTACCTAAGTAACAATAGGTGCGGAAGATGCAGATCTTCATCCAGCACACCCAGTCGGCGCCGACAACTCTCAGTGGAAGCGCCTGAGAAAGGACAATGATGTTCCTCAGGAAAACGGGCTCACGGCCCGGCACGCGCATGTGGGTCACGGGAGCCGTCGCGGCCGCCGCGACCGCCCTGCTGCTCTCGGGATGCGCACCCGCCGGCGGCGGCTCATCGTCAGGCTCCAGCGGAGACACCCTCATCGCTTACACCGGTCAGTCCGGCGACTACCAGATCAACTTCAATCCGTACTCGCCGTCGCAGATCGGCGGCATCGGCACGATCTACGAATCGCTGTTCTTCGTCACGAATGTCAACAGCGACCCCTACACGCCGCTGCTCGGCACCGAGTACTCGTGGAGTGATGACGGGACGCAGCTCTCCGTCACGCTGCGCGACGACGCGACCTGGTCCGACGGAGAGGCGTTCACCGCGGATGACGTGGCCTTCACGTTCACGATGCTCCTGAACACCCCGTCCCTGAACAACGGTGGTTTCGACGGCACCGTCGAGGCCACCGACGATACGCACGTCGTCTTCACCTGGGAGTACCCGGCATTCGTCAGCGGGCCGACGCTGCTGGGCAGGACGCCGATCGTTCCAGAGCACGTCTGGTCGGGCATCGATCCCACCACCGACGTCATGGAGAAGCCGATCGGCACGGGACCGTACACGCTCGGCAACTTCAAGCCGCAGGCGTTCACGCTGACGGCCAACCCCGACTACTGGGACGGCGAGCCCGCCGTGAAGAACGTGCGCTACCTCTCCCTCTCCGGGAACACCGCCGGTGCCGACGCGCTCAAGGCCGGCACGATCGACTGGCAGACCGGACCGGTGCCGGACATCCAGAACGTCTCCACCACCTACCCGGGGTACGACGCGATCACCATCCCGCAGAACCAGGTCGCACTGCTGACCTGCGCGAGTGCAGACCTCGGCTGCACTGGCCCGCAGACCGACCCCGCGGTGCGCCAGGCCGTCTACGTCGCGCTCAACCGCGACCAGATCAACTCGCTCGCCTTCCAGAACACGGCCAGTGAGGTCTCGCCGACGTTCGCCCTGACCACGACCCAGAAGGATCTCATCTCGGCAGCGGTCGCCGAGCCGGTCGCACCGAACACGGCAGACCCGGAGAAGGCGGCCGAGATCCTCGAGGCGGCGGGCTGGGCCAAGGGCGCCGACGGCATCTACGCGAAGGACGGCGCGACGCTGTCGCTGACCGTCGAGGTCGTGACCGGCTGGACGGACTACATCACGGCGATCGACACGATGGCCCAGCAGCTCAAGGCCGCGGGCATCGAGCTGCGAGTCTCGCAGTCCTCGTGGAACGAATGGACCGACAAGAAGAGCAAGGGCACCTTCCAGCTGGCGATCGACGGGCTGGGTCAGGGCGCAGCCTCCGATCCGTACTACCTGTACGACAAGTACTTCAACACGGAGTTCACGGCCCCGGTCGGAGAGATCGCACCGCAGAACGTCGCGCGATTCAGCGACCCCGAGGTCGACGCCGCGCTCGAAGTGCTCAAGGCCACCAACCCGGATGACACCGAGGCTCGCCAGGCGCAGTTCGACATCATCCAGGAGAAGATCGTCGCGGCCATGCCGTACATCCCCGTGCTGACCGGTGGCACGACGAGCGAGTTCCACGTCGACAAGTTCACCGGCTGGCCGACGCTCGACGACCTCTACGCGTTCCCGGCGGTCTGGGCATCACCGGACAACGCGCAGATCTTCAAAGCACTGAAGCCGACGGGGGAGTGAGCGTGCTCGCCATCGAGAAGGAGCCCACCGCACGGGAAGCGGGGCGGACGTGAACTACTTCGTCCGAAAGCTGGGGTTCTACATCGTCGCCCTCTGGGCGGCGCTGACCCTCAACTTCCTGATCCCGAGGTTGTTGCCGGGGAACCCGGTCGACATCCTGCTGGCCAAGCTGCAGCAGCGGGGCGGCATCGTCACCCCGGACACGCGCAAGGCGTATGAGCTCCTTCTCGGTGGCGACTCCTCCGACCCGTTGCCCCTGCAGTACTGGAACTACCTCGTCAACGTCTTCCGTGGCGATCTCGGGGTCTCGGTCAGCTACTTCCCGACGCCGGTGAGCGAGGTCATCGGCACATCGCTGCCGTGGACGATCGTGCTGGTCGGCGTCGCCACCGTGTTGGCGACGATCATCGGCGTCACGCTCGGAGCCATTGTCGGATGGAAGCCCGGCACGTGGTTGGACTCCCTGGTGCCGGCGACGACGCTGCTCGCCGCGGTGCCCTACTTCTGGCTCGCGCTGATCCTGGTCTACTTCTTCGCGTCGACGCTCAAGATGTTCCCCTCGCAGGGCGGATACGACGTCGTGCTCGATCCGGGATTCTCCTGGGAGTTCATCGCGTCGGCCATCCAATACGGGTTCCTCCCGGCCTTGACGATCGTCATCGCCTCCCTCGGCGGTTGGCTGCTCGGAATGCGCAACATGATGGTCTCGACCCTGTCCGAGGACTACATCGTGACGGCCCAGGCGAAGGGGCTCAGCTCCGGGCGCATCCTCCGCAACTACGCGGCGCGAAACGCCGTCCTGCCCTCGATCGCCGGCTTCGCGATCTCACTCGGATTCGTGGTCTCCGGCTCCATCGTCACCGAGCAGGTCTTCTCCTATCCCGGGATCGGCTCGAAGCTGCTCTCCGCCGTCACGAACAACGACTACGCGCTGATGCAGGGCCTGTTCCTGTTCATCACGCTCGCGGTTCTCGGCGCCAACCTCATCGTGGACCTGTTCTACGGCCTCATCGATCCGCGCACCCGGGTGAACGCCTGATGCGCGCCAGGACGACGCGGCCTCTGCCCGCGCTGCACTTCTCGGAAGGAGCCGGCGAATGACGAACCTCTCGCCCCGAACAGAGCCGACCGTCGCCGACACGACGATGGCGCTCGCGACCGCCGAAGCCGAGCGCGGCAGGAAACCGCGCTCCGCCTGGCGGATGATGCTCCCCACCATGACGCCCTGGTTGGGAGTCGGGTTGGCACTGGTCGGGGGGATCACGCTGTTCGGTGTGATCGGTCCGCTGCTGGTGCAGGACCCCACGACCATCCGTGACATCGGACTCCAGCCTCCGAGCGGCGAGCACATCCTGGGCACGACCCAGACCGGGCAGGACGTGTTCGCCCAGCTCGCCCACGCGACGGCCGGCTCCCTGCAGATCGGTCTCATCGTCGGCGTGCTCGCCACGATCCTCTCTGCGTTCTTCGGAATCCTTGGCGCGTACATCGGCGGATTCGCCGACGAGGCGTTCTCGCTCTTCTCGAACGTGTTCCTCGTGATCCCCGGACTGCCGCTCGTGATCGTCATCTCCGGCTTCGTCCCGCAGGAACAGCGCGGGCTGTGGACGATCGCCGTCGTCCTGGCGATCACCGGTTGGGCGGCATCCAGCCGCGTGCTGCGTGCGCAGACGCTCTCCATCCGCAACCGTGACTACGTCGCGGCCTCCCGGGTGGCGGGAGAGAAGGCAGGGCGGGTCATCGCGGTCGAGATCCTGCCGAACCTCCTGCCGGTGCTCGCCTCCCAGTTCGTATTCGCGGTGATCGCCGCGATCCTCGGCGAGGCAGGGCTGTCGTTCCTCGGCCTCGGAGCCTCGAACTCCTCGACCCTCGGCACCATGCTGTTCTACGCGCAGAACGGGTTCGCCCTGTCCCTCGGTGCGTGGTGGTGGTTCATCCCGCCCGGCCTCATCATCGCGCTGTTCGGGATGGGCCTGTCGCTGATCAACTTCTCGATCGACGAGATCATCAACCCGAAACTCAAGAACGTCCGGTTGCACCGCAAGCGCGCGCGGGCGGCAGCCCGGCAGGAACGCGCCCAGGTGTCTCGGGAAAGGAAGGCAGCGGCATGACGTTCACTGAAGCGCCACCCCGCCGATCGGATCGCCCAGCGGTGGTCAGTATCGAAGACCTCTCGGTGGTCTACGAGGTCGAGACCCCCGTGACCGCGGTCAGGAACGCCACGCTCTCGCTTGCGCCCGGGGAGATCCTCGGGCTCGCTGGGGAGTCGGGATGCGGGAAGACCACGCTCGCCTACGCGATCAACCGGCTGCACAAGCCGCCGGCACGGATCTCCTCCGGCTCCATCACCTTCCACGACCGGGACGGAAGCGACGTCGACCTCCTCGCCCTCGAGGACGATCAGCTCCGCGCGTTCCGGTGGACGAAGCTGTCGATGGTGTTCCAGGGCGCGATGAACGCGCTGAACCCGGTCACGAACGTGCGGGCACAGCTGTGCGACGTGCTGCTCACCCACCGGCCGGAGCTCTCGAAGCGCGAACGGGTGCAGCGTGCCGGCGATGTGCTCGAGCGAGTGGGGGTCGACCGGAGCCGACTGCAGTCCTATCCGCACGAGCTCTCCGGTGGCATGCGCCAGCGGGTGATGATCGCGATGGCCATGCTCCTGGAGCCGCAGGTCATGATCATGGACGAGCCGACCACGGCGCTCGACGTGGTCGTGCAGCGCGACATCCTGCGGGAGATCGTCCGATTGCGTGACGAGCTGGACTTCGCGGTCATCTTCATCACACACGATCTGCCGCTCCTGCTCGAGATCAGCGACCGCATCGCGATCATGCTGCGGGGCGAGATCGTGGAGCTCGGCCCCGCCGACCGCATCTACCGGGAACCGGAGCACGAGTACACCCGCCAGCTGCTCTCCTCCTTCCCGAGCCTCAGCGGCTCGCGCGGGGCGTTCATCCGGACGGGCGACGACGAAGGACAGGTGAACGGCCGATGACGACGATCCGTGTGTCCGACCTGACGAAGGACTACACCATCAAGAAGGGCCTTCGACGTGCGGCGTTCCGCGCGGTCGACGGAGTCTCCTTCGACCTCGTGCCCGGGCGGACGATCGCGCTGGTCGGCGAGTCCGGTTCAGGGAAGTCCACCATCGCGCGGATGCTCGCGCGGCTGGAGACACCGTCATCGGGACGGATCGAGGTGACGAGGGACGATGGTTCGCGGATGCCGCGCTCGCTCTACCGCCGGTACGTGCAGATGGTGTTCCAGGATCCCTTCGCCTCGCTCAACCCCTTCCACACGATCGAGCACCACATCGCTCGTCCGATCCGGATCCACCGGCGTGCACGGGGTGACGCCGCCGTCCATGAGCAGGTGCTGTCGATGCTGGAACGCGTGAACCTGACTCCGGCTGCGGATGTCGCCGCTCGACGCCCGCACGAACTCTCCGGCGGGCAGCGGCAGCGGGTGGCGATCGCGCGCGCGCTCGCCCCTGGGGCCGAGGTCCTGATCGCCGACGAGCCGGTGTCGATGCTCGACGTGTCGATCCGGCTCGGCGTCCTCAACCTGATGGGGCGGCTGCAGCGTGAGGACAACCTGGCGCTGCTGTACATCACGCACGACCTCGCGACCGCGCGACACTTCTCGGATGAGATCCTCGTGCTCTACCGCGGCCGGGTCGTGGAACGCGGGCCAGCGGACGACGTGATCCTCAACCCTCAGCACGACTACACGCGGCTTCTGGCGATCGCGGCCCCCGACCCCGAGAAGGTCGGCAAGGTCGTGTCGGGCGAGTCCGCGCCGGACCGGTCGGCGCTCGACAACTCCGTCTGCTACAACCACTTCACGCAGGCATGGGAGTCCGCGGACCGGGAACCGACGCGTGTCTGAGGCGCCCGCCGACGACATCCTCGTCTGGGGCACCGACGTCCTCGAACTCGTGTTCGCGACCGCGTCGGACGCGCCGGTGTCGCTGATCGCGATCGGTGCCGCCGGTGATCACGCCGCCGGGGCGCCCTCGTTGCCGCGACCGCGACGGCAGCCGCTCGTCGAGGTGTCGTGCTTCGGGCACGGACGGTTCCCCGGGAGCTTCCGCTCCGTTGACACGGTGATCGGCGCGCGGCTGCGCCTGCTCTCGACGACTGACGAAGGGAGCCGGCTCCGGATCCGGCAACGCGATGACACCACGGGTGTCGAGGTCACGAGCGTCTTCGAAGCGGCGGAGGGCGTCACCGCGTTCCGCACCTGGAGCGTCGTCGACCATGCCCCGTCGGACGACGATCACCCGGACTCGATCACGCTGGATCTCGTCTCGACGTTCGCCTCCGGCGCCTTTCTGGCGGCGGTGGATGACGTCGACGATCTCCTCCTCGCCACCGCCGCGAACGACTGGGTCGCCGAGAGCCGGTGGTCGACCCTGTCGCTGCGTGACCGCGGGCTTGCCCGCATCGATCGCGCGCTGCAGCATCACCCGCCGCGCAGCCGTGTCCAGGTCGCCAACCGCGGCTCCTGGTCGACCGGTGAGCAGGTGCCGACGGCGGCACTGCTCACGCGGTCGGGAGACTCCGCGCTCGCCTGGCAGGTCGAGCACAACGGGCCGTGGAGCTTCGAGCTCGGCGAGCGTCAGGACGGCGCCTATCTGCTGCTCACGGGACCCACCGATCAGGACAACCAGTGGAGCGTCGTCCTCGGCGCTGGGGAGTCGTTCGAGAGCGTCCCGGCATCGGTGGCCTACGCGCCCGGCGGGATCGACGATGTGCTCGAGCAGATGACCGCGCAGCGCCGCGCCGTCCGCCACGTGCGGGAGGCCGATCGGCGTCTGCCCGTCATCTTCAACGACTACATGAACACCCTCATGGGCGACCCGACCACCGAGAAGCTCCTCCCGCTCATCGATGCCGCAGCCGACATCGGGGTCGACGTCTTCTGCATCGACGCCGGATGGTACGCGGACGGGAACTGGTGGGATTCCGTGGGCGAATGGCTGCCATCGACGCGGCGCTTCCCAGGCGGGATCGAGGAGGTCATCGACCGGATCCGCGCCCGGGGGATGACGGCTGGCCTATGGCTGGAACCAGAGGTCATCGGCGTGAACTCCCCGCTCGCCCTGGCCTCGTCCGGCCGGAGCCTTCCGGACTCGGCGTTCTTCTCACGCGGCGGCATCCGTCTCGCCGAGCACGGTCGGCACCTGCTCGATCTGCGCGACCCCGCCGCGCGCGCACACGTGAGCGACGTCATCGACCGGCTCGTGGCCGAGTACGGCCTCGGCTTCATCAAGATGGACGACAACACGATGACCGGTCCTGGCACCGACGCCGGCGGACTCGCGCCGGGCGCCGGCCTGCTCGCGCACAACCGTGCGCTGCTCTCGCTGCTCGACGAGGTGCAGGCGCGGCATCCGCATCTGCTCATCGAGAGCTGCGCATCGGGCGCGATGCGGATGGACCAGGCGATGCTGTCGCGTCTGCACCTCCAGTCGACCTCCGATCAGCAGGACCCCGTGATGTACGCCACGATCGCGGCGGCGGCTCCGGCTGCGATGCTGCCCGAACAGGCGGGGAACTGGGCCTATCCGGTGGCGGGCAGCAGTCGCGAGGACATGATCTTCGCCCTGGTGAACGGCATCCTCGGCCGTCTCTCCCTCTCCGGCTACCTCAACCGCATGGCGCCGGCCGAGCGCTCGCTCGTGCGTTCGGCGGTCGTCGCGCAGCGCGCGGTGCTGACGGTCATCGAACGCGCGCTCCCGTTCTGGCCGCTGGGTCTCCCCGCCTGGGAGGACCCATGGGTCGCTCTCGGTCTGCGCGACCCCGACGGCGACGCACTGCTGAGCCTCTGGCGTCGCCCGGGCGCCGCTGACACCGTCGTGATCCCGCTGCCGCGATGGCGCGGCGAGGAGATCCTCGTCGACATGTTCTTCCCCGATGCGCCCGAGGGGTGGTCCTGGCGATGGGACGGCGCCACGGGCGAACTCCACGTCTCGGCCGGCGTCGCGCCCACCGCCCGGGTGCTCCGCGTGAAGCGGGCGCCCGATACCGCACCCCTGAAAGAGGACTCCGCATGACCAGCAGCACCGACGTCATCTCCCGCGACCCCCGGATCGCCGCACCGTGGCCGACGGATGCCCTGTCGTTCGGGGGCGACTACAGCCCGGAGCAGTGGTCGTGGGATGTCGTGCAGGAGGACATGACCCTGATGCGCGAGGCCGGAGTGAACCTCGTCACCCTCGGGGTCTTCTCGTGGATCATGCACGAGCCGCGCGAGGGCGTGTTCGACTTCTCGTGGTTGGACAGCATGCTCGATCTCCTGCACGAGAACGGCATCGCCGTCGACCTCGCAACCCCCACGGCTGCGGTGCCGATGTGGCTGCATCGCCTGCATCCGGAGATCCTGCCACAGGACATCCACGGTCACCCGCTCGCCCCCGGCGGGCGTCTCGGCTGGTGCCCGTCGTCGACGGTGTTCCGCGGGTACGCGGTGCGGATCGTCGAACGTCTCGCCGCGCATGTCGCCGGCCATCCGGCGGTGCGCATGTGGCATGTGGGCAACGAGCTCGGTGGCGGCAACGCACGGTGCCACTGCCCGGTGTCGAACGCGCGCTTCCGCGAGTGGGTGACCGAGAAGTACCGCACGGTCGACGCACTGAACGCCGCGTGGGGGATGTCGTTCTGGGGCAACACCTACTCCTCGTTCGAGGAGGTGACCACGCCGTGGGGGGCGACGGCGCACAACCCGGGACAGCTGCTCGACTACGAGCGGTTCTCCTCGGACGAACTCCTCGCGCAGTACCGCGCGGAGAAGGAGGTGCTGCGACGCCTCACCCCGGATCTCCCCGTCACGACGAACTTCATGGTGGGGCTCGGACCCGACGTCGTGGACTACACGCGGTGGGCCGACGAGATGGACATCGTGGCGAACGACCACTACACGTTCGGTCCGGACCCGCTCCGGCATCAGGATCTCGCCTTCAGCGGGGACCGCATGCGCGGCATGAGCGGCGGGGGTCCGTGGATGCTCATGGAGCACGCGACCGGTGCCTCCAGCTGGCATCCGATCAACCAGCCGAAGGAGCCGGGAGAGCTCAGCAGGCACGCGATCGCGCACGTCGCCCGCGGCTCGAACAGCGTCATGTACTTCCAGTGGCGGGCATCGCGGTTCGGCACCGAGCAGTTCCACTCGGCGATGCTGCCGCACGCCGGTCGGGACAGCAGGGTCTTCCGAGACGTCGTCGCCCTCGGAGCGCAGCTGACCGCGCTCGCCGAGGTGAAGGACACGACCGTCGCGCCGGCGCAGGTGGCGATCCTGCACGACAACGAGGCCGGGTGGGCGGCACGGTCGGGTCTCAAGCCGGCGAACAACCTCCGCTACGCCGACACGGCTCGCGCGATCCACAACGCGCTCTTCGAACGCACGGTGACGGCCGACATCGTGGCGCCCTGGATGCCGCTCGACGGCTACCGGCTGGTCATCGTCCCAGGGCTGTATCTCGTGTCCGATGAGAACGCCCGAGCCGTCCAGGAGTATGTCGATGCCGGCGGCACGGTCCTGGTCACCTGGTTCTCGGGGATCGTCGACGAGGCGAACACGGTGCGCATCGGAGGGTATCCCGGTGCGTTCCGCTCACTGCTGGGGGTGACGAGCGAGGAGTTCTTCCCGCTCGAGGAGGGGCGCTCGTTCGCGCTCGACAACGGGTGGAGCGGCCGTCGGTGGGCCGAGCGGTTGCGCGCACCCAGGCCCGAGGACGACGCGGAGATCGTCGCTGCCTACGCGGAGGGCCCGCTCCGAGGGCATCCGGCCATCACCCGACGCCGTGTCGGTGGCGGAACCGCCTGGTACGTGTCGACGGATCTCGATGCGGCGAGTCTGGGCGAGCTGGTCGAGCGCCTGATGGCTGAGACCGAGGTGACGGCGACAGCGACGGTCTCGTCGGGCGTGGAAGCCGTGCGACGGATCTCGGCCGACGCGTCGTACCTGTTCCTGCTCAACCACGCCGACGACGACGGGTGGGCGCAGGCATCGGGTATCGATCTGCTGACGACCCATGCCTATGACGGTCGGGTGAAGCTGCCGGCCGGCGCGGTCGCCGTCATCCGGGAGAACTGAGCCCGCTCAGGCTCTCAGGGACTCACTGCGTCCGCGCCGGAGCGACCCCCACTCGAATCGACCTGCTCGATCTCGAGGACGAGGGCCTGGCCGGGGCCGAGCAGCGGCAGGCGGATGCCGTGGCGAGCGATCGCTGCACCGGTGAGCACGAGGTGGCCGCGGTCCATCCATGGAGGAGGGGTGGGCTCGATCGGCGCGGGCACACGCAGCTCCGGGACCGGACGCACGGTGTACTGCGCACCCGGGATGAGGCCCGAAAGCTGCAGGAGGCGGGGCAGTGCTCGATCCGAACTCGTGACCCTGGCGATTCTCACCACGGCGCGACTCGCATCCTGAGCGGTCACCGACGTCACCCGGATACCGGCGTCTCCGCCGTCCGGATGCGCGAGGGATCCCGTGTGCAGCAGGTCGCGAAGGCGTCGGTATCCTGCGATCGCGTGGCGAAGCTGGTCGAGTTCGTCTGCGGAGCATTCCGCGATGTCCCACTCGATCCCGAAGGAGCCGAAGAGCGCAACCGCGATCCGGAGCCCGAGGTCGGTGTCGCGGCGCGTGGTGTGCGTGGTCGGTGGACCGATGTGGGAGCCGATCAACTCGAGCGGGAGCAGCAGCTCGGTCCATCGTTGGATGTCGAGGCGTTCGATGGGGTCGTTCGTGTCCGATGCCCAGACGCGGTCCGTGCGCTCGAGGACGCCGAGATCGACCCTCGCGCCACCGGACGCGCAGGATTCGATCTCCAGGCTGGGGTGTCGCAGACGCACTGCGTCCAGCAGTGCGTAGACGGCGACCGTGTGGCGATGCACGCTCGCTCTGCCGGCGTGGAGCGCTTCGATGAGGTCGCGGTTCTGATCCCATTTCACGTAGTCGAGCTCGTACTCGGCGACCAGCCGTGAAATCGACTCGAGCAGGTACTCGAAGACATCGGGGTTCGCGACGTCGAGCACATACTGGTTGCGCCAGGTCCTGACCCCCGCTGGGTCCTGCAGCAGCCAGTCGGGGTGTTCACGAGCGAGGTCGGAATCGACGTTGACCATCTCCGGTTCGAACCAGAGCCCGAACTGCATCCCCAGGCCGCGCACCTCCTCGACCAGCGGGTGCAGTCCCTCCGGCCACACGGCTGGATCGACGGTCCAGTCGCCGAGGCCGGCGTCATCGTTGCGTCGTCCCTTGAACCATCCGTCGTCGAGGACGAACCGTTCGACTCCGATCTCCGCGGCGATGCGGGCGAGCGTGTTCAGGCGATGGATGTCGTGCTGGAAGTACACCGCTTCCCAGGTGTTCAGGGTGACGGGGCGGGTCCCAGGGTGCGTGGGGCGCGCGCGCAACGACGCGTGCAGTCTTGCTGCGAGGGCGTCGAGCCCGTGATCGCTCCAGACGAAGGTGGCGACCGGCGACCGGTATCGGGCGCCGGCTGCGAGCACGATCTCGCCGGCGCGGATCAGCGCGCCGGCGCCGAGGAGCGTCCGAGACTCGGGGAGCGCGTCGTATCGATACACGGAGTCCGCGCTCCACGCCAGGTGCACGCCCCAGACCTCGCCGGTGCCGGCATCGAACCCCTCGGTGCCGAGAACCAGCAGCATGGTCGAGTCGTGCCCCGTGCGCCCGCGTCGGGTCTCTCTGACCCGGCTTCCCTCCAACAGCCGACTCCGCTGGGGGCTTCGCTCTCGTGTCCATCGCCCCGAGAAGTCCATCGCATCGAGTGCGAGATCGCCCACCGGCATCGTGGCCTCGAGGGCGAGGAGTTCCAGGTCGTCCGCTCCGGTGTTGAGCAGCTCGTGCGTGACTCGCAGCACTCCTGCGTCGTCCAGCGTCATCTCGACGCGAAGGCGGAGCCCCTCGTCTGCGGCGGTGATGAGCACTCGGGTGTCATCACCGGTCATCTCGACACTGTGCCAGACCGGGAGCGACACCTGTCCAGCGCGATGCGCAGCGAACCCTGGTCGTCCCTCCCAGCCGTCATGCTCGCTGGGGAGCACGGTCAACGGCCATTCGTCGTCGAGTGCGCTCGGCGACACCTGCCGACGCGATGCGAGGATCAGCTCGTCGATGTCGGGATCGCCGAGCGGGGCTCCCCAGTGCAGAACCTCTGGCAGGCCGCCCTGTGCGACGAGGACGACCTCCACCCCGGCCTGCCGAAGGGTGTGGTGCCGCACGACCGTCCGTCCGGGTGACTTGGTTCGCTCGTCCACCGACACTCGAGTCTCCTTCGACTTGACGCTGAGCGCTTTCGCTCCTGGTGTCACAGCTTGCTCAGAAACGGATGGTTTGTCAATTCGTGAAACTAACGGACTCAGAATCGGAGAATGGTGCGGATGCCGACGACTGCAGCTGCGCGTGCCCACTCGTTGAACTGGAACGGCTGCACGTCGAGGTCGAGCGGTTCGGGGCCGGGGATCAGCGTCTTGTCGATCGCGGCGCGAACGTCTGCGGAGGCGAGCTCCCACACGGCCAATCCGTCTCCGGTGAGGATGATCTTCTCGGGATCGATGCTGTTGGCGAGTGTTGCGATCACCTTCCCGAGCGCCTCGGCTGCCGCGCGGAATGCGCGGATCGCTGCGGGGTGCCCGGCTCTGGCGAGCTCGACCGCCCCCGGGTAGTCGATCTCGAGCCCGTCGACGTTCCGAGCGATCGCCTCGTTCGTGAGATACATCGAGGCGCACCCCCTGTGGCCATTCGCGCAGACCGGGCCGCTCGCGTCGATCTCCAGGTGATCGAGTCGCCCTGCACGGCCGTGGGCCCCGGTCACGAGTCGATCGTCGATCACGAACCCGAGCCCGATTCCCGCGCCGACGGTGATCAACCCGAGCGACGAGCAGCCTGCCCCTGCGCCGAACCAGTGCTCGGTCGCGGTCAGGGCTCTCACGTCGTTCTCGGTGGCGATCGGGATGCCCAGCTGGTCCGTCAGCATGCGGGCGAGCGGGACGTTCTTCCAGCCGAGGAACGGTGAGTGGACGATGACCTTCCGGTTCTGGGTCAGATCGCCGGCGACGCAGACGCCCCCGGCGACGATGTCGTCGAATCGTTCGGCGAACACGGCGAACATCTCGCCGATCTGCGCTGCGATGTCCTCGCTCGCGCGCGACACGATCGGCTGCTCCGCGGTTGCGATCTCATGCGCCCCGAGGTCGGTGACGGTGGCGAAGATGGTGTCTCCGGTGAGCTTCACGCCGAAGAAGTGCCGAGCGGTCGGCGCGATCTCGAACAGCTCGCTCGGGCGTCCCGTCCATGCGCGCTGTTCGGTCGCGCCCTCGACGATGAGGCCGTGTTCGAGCAGATTGCGAGTGACCCGGGTGAGGTTCGCTCGCGACACGCCGAGACGGCGTGCGATCTCGGCGCGCGGGAGCGGGCCGTGGATCAGGACTTCGCGAAGGGTTCCGCGCTCGACATGATTCAGTGTCGGCCAGGCGGGAGCATGGCTCTCGCGGGGCTGCGGAGTATCCGTCGTCATTGCGTTCCACCCTCGATCAGATCCCATCATGCCTCATCGCGTCGGGACAAAGTTAGTTTCACTTGTTGACAAACGGCGATGCGCGAGGCACGCTATGTGAGCCGGGGAGTGTCCGGCGCACGCAGCTGTCAAAGGAGATGTTGATGCGTATTCATCGACCGCTTGCCGTCGTGGTGACGGGCTTGACCATCGCCGGCATCGCCGGCTTCACCGGGTGCTCGGCGTCCGGGCCCTCGGATGACGGACCGGTGCAACTCGAGTACTGGGCGTGGGCCTCGAACTCGCAGGAGGTCGTGGACCAGTGGAACAAGGAGAACCCGGACATCCAGGTCAAGTACACGGACGCGGGAGGTGGCACCGACTCATCGGCGAAGCTGCTGACGGCCAACCGGGCGGGCAACGCTCCAGACGTCGCGCTGGTCGAGTACACGACGCTTCCGGCGATGATCGTCGCCGACGTTCCCGCGGACATCACCGAGTACGTCGCAGATGTGCAGGACGCGTTCACCGAGGGGACGTGGGCGCAGACCACGTTCGGCGGGGTCGTCTACGGCATCCCTCAGGACGTCGGTCCGATGGCGAACGTCTACCGGGCCGATCGGTTCGCGGAGCTCGGGGTGACGCCGCCGAAGACGTGGGAAGAGTTCCGCACAGCTGCGGAGGCGATCAAGGCCGCTGATCCCGCATCCGTCATCGCAGCCCTTCCGCCTGCCGAGTTCGGCTTCTGGGCCGGTGTCTCCACGCAGGCCGGCGCGCACTGGTGGTCGAGCGAGGGTGACGAATGGACCGTCGGCATCGCCGACGAGCCCTCCCTCGAGGTTGCGGACTTCTTCGAGGCGCTCGTCGAGGACGGCCTGGTCAGCACCGACCCGCTGCTGACGCCCGAGTACAACGCAGCGTTGAACGCAGGCACCATGCTGTCGTGGCCGTCCGCAGTCTGGGCCCCCAGCGTGATCGAGAACGTCGCAGCCGACACCAGCGGGGGATGGGAGATGGCACCGTTCCCGCAGTGGACCGCCGGCGATGCGGCCGTGCCCTACCAGGGCGGCTCCGCGCTCGTCGTGACGACCAGCAGCGACCACCCGGCTGAGGCCGCCGAGTTCGCCGCATGGCTCAACGCCTCGAAAGAGGGCAACGATCTCATGATCAACACCCAGTCGCTGTATCCCGCCGCGATCGTCGGTCAGGAGTTGACCGAGAGCAATGATCCACCGGCGCTGATGCCGCAGCAGACCGACTTCTACAGCGTGGCATCCGAGATCTCCGCGGATACGATCCCGGTGACCTGGGGTCCGAACGTGAACCTGGCCAGGACGGTCTTCGCGGACGAGCTGCAGAAGGCGATCGACAACGGCACCCCCTGGCGGGACGCCTTCATCGCCACGCAGAAGGCCGTGGTCGACGACATGGTCAAGAGCGGATTCACCGTCACCAACGAGTGAGCTCACGGGGCGTCGGCGGATGCCGACGCCCCACAGCTCGTCCGGTGCTCCAGAGTCTGAGAAGAAGCGAGGCAACGCGTGACCACCACACAACCGCCGCAGACCACGTCGTCGACAGAGCGTCGGCCGAGGTCGAAGCGGCGAACGTCGGGACGACCGGCGCCCTACCTGTTCACGACGCCGGCGATCGTGCTCTACATCGTCTTCACCGTCGTCCCGCTCGGCTATGCGATCTGGCTCAGCCTCCGCGCATATCGCGTCACGGGTGGAGCGCTCGGTCGCAAGCAGGATGTGTTCGTCTGGTTCGAGAACTACATCGCCGTGCTGCAGGACTCGACGTTCCTCGAGGGATTCGGTCGGCTGTTCGTCTACGGCATCATCGCGATCCCGTTGACTCTCGGTCTCGCCCTGCTCTTCGCGCTGCTCCTGGATGCCCCGGCCGTCCGGGCCAAGCGATTCAGCCGCACGGCGATCTTCATCCCCTATGCCGTGCCCGGCGTGGTCGCAGCGCTGCTCTGGGGCTTCATGTACCTCCCGAGCACGAGCCCGTTCTCATTCCTCACCAAGGCGGCCGGGCTCGGACCGATCCCGTTCCTCGAGGAATCCGGAATCTTCGGCTCCCTGGCGAACATCGCCATCTGGGGTGGAGTCGGATTCAACATGATCATCATCTACACCTCGCTCCGGGGGATCCCCGCAGACATCTACGAGTCCGCTCGTCTGGACGGCGCGAACGAGATGCAGATCGCCTGGCGGATCAAGATCCCCCTGGTGGCGCCGGCACTCGTGCTCACCGGGTTCTTCTCGCTCATCGGGACGATCCAGCTGTACAGCGAGCCCGCGACGTTGCGACCGATGACGAGCACGATCTCCGCGAGCTGGGTTCCCCTGATGGCGATCTACCGAGACGCATTCGGGACCGACAATCTGCCGCAGGCCGCTGCGGCCTCCACGCTCCTCGCGCTCGGGACGGTGCTCGTCTCGGCGCTGGTGCTCAGAATCGTGAACCGCCGACGCAACGGAATGGAATCATGACCTCCACGATCACGCGCCAGATCGTGCTGCAGGACGAGACGTCCCGCTCAGCACGTGCCAGGCGAGCCGGCGAACGCAGCAGGCAGGGCGGGTGGGGCGTCCTGCCGACGATCGTCCTGATCATCGGCGCCATCTACTGCCTCATCCCGGTGGCGTGGGTGTTCACCGCGGCGACGAAATCCCGAAGCGAACTCTTCACCACGTTCACATTCGCTCCCGGCAGCGGCCTGTGGGACAACCTGGTCGAGGTGTTCACCTACCAGGGCGGGCAGTATCTCCTCTGGTGCCTCAACTCGCTGCTCTACTCGGGCGTCGCATCAGTGCTGTCCGTCTTCGTCTCGGCGATGGCCGGTTTCGCGCTGGCGAAGTACACCTTCCGCGGGCGCACCGTCATCTTCTTCTCCTTCCTGGTCGGCATCCTGATCCCCGGGATCGTGCTGGCCGTTCCGCAGTACCTCCTGATGTCGACCTTCGGACTCACCGGCACGCAGTGGTCGGTGCTGCTGCCGAGCATCGTCAGCCCCTTCGGCATCTACCTCTGCCGCGTGTACGCGATGTCCGCAGTGCCGCAGGAGACGCTGGAGGCGGCACGCATCGACGGCGCGGGCGAGTGGCGGATCTTCCGGATGATCGTGCTGCCGTTGATGGTTCCGGGGATGGTCACCGTCTTCCTCCTCCATTTCATCGGCACCTGGAACAACTTCCTGCTCCCGTACATCATGCTCTCCGATCAGGACCTCTATCCCCTCACGGTGGGGCTCTTCACGCTGCTCTCGAAGGGGTCGGGAAGCCCGGCGCTGTATTCGGTGGCCATCACCGGAGCGGCGATCTCGATCATCCCGCTCGTCGCGCTGGTGCTTTCCCTGCAGCGGTACTGGCGTCTCGACCTGGTGTCCGGCGGGATCAAGGGGTGACCGCGCGACCGACCCGGCCGGTGCCGACGCTGGCGCGACTCAGTGTCGGGACGAGCCCGCTCGGCGGCAACGCGCAGGCCTACGGCTACGACGTCGGCGAGCGCGTCGCCGTCGACACCGTGCGGCGGCTCCTCGACAGCCCGATCCGAGCACTCGACACGTCGAATCAGTACTCGGGCGGAGAGAGCGAACGTCGGATCGGCCGCGCGATCGAGGAGTCGGGTGGGCTTGCTGACGACTTCATGATCGCCACGAAGGCGGATCCGCTGCCAGGCGAGCGCGGTTTCACTGGGGACAGGGTCCATCGTTCGTTCCGGGAGAGCACCGAACGGCTCGCCGGGGCCCGGTTCGGCGTCTACTACCTGCATGATCCGGAATGGTTCGAGTTCGACACCATGACCGGCAGCAACAGCGCAGTCGCCGCGATGGTGGAACTCAAGGAGGACGGCCTCGTCGACGCGATCGGCGTCGCCGGCGGAGACCTCGACGAGATGCGTCGCTATGTGGACCTCGGCGTGTTCGACGTCGTCTTGAACCACAATCGCTACACCCTCCTCGACCGGTCGGCTGACGCGCTCATCGACCATGCGGTCGAGTGCGGTGTCTCGTTCGTCAACGCCGCCCCATATGCCAGCGGCATCCTGGCGCGGCCGGCCAGCGCGAACCCCACCTACCAGTACCGTGCGCCGAGCCCTGAGATCCTCGCCACCACGCAACGGCTGCGGGACGCATGCGAACGACACGGTGTCCCATTGCAGGCGGTGGCGCTGCAGTTCTCGACGCGGGATGCTCGGATCAGCTCGACCGTCGTCGGGGTATCGTCTCCGCACCGAGTCGACGAGCTCGTTGACAACGACCTCGTCGTCGTCCCCGATGATCTCTGGACCGAGGTCGGAGCCATCATCGATGCCGACCTCTCCCACCTCTCGAACTGAAGGACCCACATGTCGAACACGCAGTACGCCCCCGGGAAGTTCCTCTTCGGGGGTGACTACAGTCCCGAGCAGTGGTCTCGAGAGACCTGGGCAGAAGATCTCGAGCTCATGCGCCGAGCGAAGGTCAACACGGCGACGATCGGGGTCTTCTCGTGGGCGATGATCGAGCCGCGCGAAGGCGAGTACGACGTGACCTGGCTCGACGAGGTGATCGAGGGACTCGACGCGGCCGGCGTCGGATTCTTCCTCGCCACGCCGACGGCATCGCCGCCCCCGTGGTTCTCGATCGCGCATCCGGACGCGCTCCCGTTGCGCGCGGACGGCACCCCGGTGCTGCACGGCTCACGAGACACGTACGCGATCAGCGCGCCGGCGTATCGGGACGCAGCACGGCGTATCGCGCGGTTCCTCGCAGAGCGCTACGGCTCGCATCGAGGGTTGCGCGGGTGGCACGTCCACAACGAGTACGGCACCATCGACTATGGTCCGCACGCGGCGGCGGCGTTCCGACGATGGCTGCAGCGCAGCTACGGCACGCTCGATGCGCTGAACGCCGCGTGGTGCACAGCGTTCTGGTCGCAGCGCTACAGTGAGTGGGACCAGATCCTCACGCCCATGCAGACGCAGTATCTGCACAACCCGGCGCAGCTGGTCGACTTCAAGCGCTTCAACTCCGACGAGATGCTCGATGCCTATTCGGAGCAGAAGGCGGAGATCCTGGCGAGCGGTTCCACCGCTCCGATCACGACCAACTTCATGCTGCCGACCTGGAATCACCTCGAGCAGTGGAAGTGGAGCGCCGCGCAGGATCTCGTCTCGCTCGACCACTATCTCGACACCGACGGTCCGGATGGCGAGACGCACGTGGCGTACGGGGCTGATCTCGCGCGGTCATGGGCGGGCGGGCCGTGGGTGCTGATGGAGCAGAACGCGACCGGTATCCGAGTCGGCGAGCAGACGCTCACCAAGGAGCCCGACCGGATGATCCGCAACTCCCTCGGGTACATCGCGCGAGGCTCCCAGAGTTCGCTGTTCTTCCAGTGGCGGGCATCCGCCGGCGGCGCAGAGCTCTGGCATGGAGCGTTGGTGCCCCACGCAGGCCCCGAGTCGCGCGCCTTCGCCGCCGTCGAGGAGCTCGGAGGCATTCTCGAGAGGATCGCCGAAGTCGCTGAGCCGCCGGCGGACGGCGTGCTCCTGGAATCCGAGGTCGCGATCGTCTGGGACGCGGAGGGCTGGTGGTCGTGGGAGACCCCGCACCTGCCGAACGACGCGATCGAGTACCCGGACGAAGTGCGGGCCGCGCACCGCGCCCTCTGGCGTGCAGGCCACGCAGTCGACTTCGTCCGGCCGGGCGGCGACGTCTCCCGATATCGGATGCTCGTGGTGCCCGCGCTCTACGCACTCACCGCGTCGACCGCAGGCTGGCTCTGGGCATACGCGCGCGACGGCGGAGACCTCGTGGTCACGTTCGCCTCCGGGACCGCCGACGAGACCCAGCGCATCGTCACCGGCGGATACCCGGGCATGCTGCGGACGCTGCTCGGCATCCGCGGCGAGCAGATCCTTCCGCGGGCGGAGAGCGACTTCGTGCCGCTCACCTCCGGTCTGCGCGCTGGCGCGTGGACCGAGCTGCTCCACGCTGAATCCGCTCACGTCGTGGACCGGTACGAGTCGGGCCCGCTCGCCGGGATGCCTGCCATCACACGAAACGACGTGGGAGCGGGGACCGCGACCTATGTGTCGACCAAGTTGGAGCAGATCTCTCTCGATCGCTTCCTCGCCGAGGCCGCCTCGCGGGCCGGAATCCAGCCGCTGCTCCCGGCGGCTCGTGTGCTCGGGGTGGAGGCGGTGCGCCGACGAGGCGCAGCAGGGGACTACCTCTTCCTCCTCCATCACGGGGAGCAGGCCGTCCGCGTCGAGGGCGAGGGTGTCGACCTGATCAGCGGCGCGCAGGGAAGCATCGTGGTGCAGCCCGGTGGGGTGGCGGTCGTCCGGGAATCCGCTCGCACGTGGTCGCTGACTCCGATCTGACCGTCGGACAGCAGGCTCCTTGCTGTGCGAGGAAGGGCCTTCAGTGCGGGCGGTTGCAAAAGAACCTGCACCGGAGCAACATGAGCGACGCAGGACTCCGTCGATGAGAGCGGACGATCGGCGAAGTTCGGTGGAGCAGGAATGGCGTATGAGGGGCACCGCAGTGACATGAGCGACGACGCCGCTGCAGCCAGCGGGACGGTGCGTTCCGCTCCCGTCCACGGGTCGGCGGCGCGCGCCGTCGCCGCGGTGTGGCGCATCGAGTCCGCGCGTATCGTCGGCACGCTCAGCCGGCTGGTGGGAGATTTCTCGCTCGCCGAGGATCTCGCGCAGGAGGCCCTGGTCGATGCCCTGCGGCAGTGGCCGGTCGAGGGTGTGCCCCGCACGCCGGCAGCCTGGCTCACCGCCGTTGCGAAGCGGAAGGCGGTCGACAGCTGGCGCAGACGCGAACGGCTCGACGATCGCATCTCGGTGATCGCCCACGACCTGGAACGCGAACAGGCCGAGGCCCCGGACGCGCCGTGGGACCCGGATGCCGTCGACGACGACGTGCTGCGGCTGATCTTCATCTCCTGCCACCCCGTGCTCTCGCGCGAGGCGCAGGTGGCACTCACCCTGCGGGTGGTCGGCGGCCTGTCGAGCGAGGAGATCGCCAGAGCGTTCCTGGTGCCGACGGCCACGGTGCAGCAGCGGATCGTGCGGGCCAAGAAGACGCTCGCCGCGGCGCACGTCCCGTTCGAGCTGCCGCCACGGGAAGAGCACGCAGCTCGCCTCGGCGCGATCCTCGGTGTGCTGTATCTGATCTTCAACGAGGGCCACGCGGCCAGCAGCGGCTCGGATTGGATGCGTCCGGAGCTCAGCGAGGAGGCGATCCGGCTCGCTCGGGTGCTGGTCGCGCTCGTCCCGGGGGAGCCGGAGGCGCACGGGCTGCTCGCACTGATGGAGCTCACGGCCGCGCGCTTTCCAGCCCGCACGGACGCGAACGGCGACCCGGTGCTGCTGGCGGATCAGGATCGCAGCCGATGGGATCGCAGCCGCATCGCGCGCGGTCGAGCGGCCTTGGCCCGTGCCGATACCAGCGGCAGGGGCCGAGCGGCGTACAGCCTGCAGGCCGCGATCGCGGAGTGTCATGCGGTGGCTCCGTCGATCGACGACACCGACTGGGACCGCATCGTGCTGCTCTACGAGGCGCTGGGCAGGATCGCGCCGTCACCCGTGGTCGAGCTGAATCGGGCCGCTGCCGTCGCGATGGCGACCGGACCGGCATCCGCGCTCCGCATCATCGACCAGCTCGACGCATCCGGTGTGCTTCGTGGCTATCACCTGCTGCCGGCCACCCGCGGAGAGCTGCTGCTTCGGCTCGGCCGCGAGCAGGAGGCCAGGAGCGAGTTCGCGGTGGCGGCCGGACTCGCCGGCAACGACCGGGAGCGGAGGCTGCTGGAGCAGAAGTCCCGCGACACAGAGTGACCGCCCCCTCCGACAGCGCATGCGCTGCCGAAGAGGACGGTCATCTGATGCCGTGAAGACGTCAGTTGCGAGCCTTGCTGCCGCGACCCACGATCAGGCCGTAGATCAGCAGCACGATGATCGAGCCGCCGATGGCGAGGAGCCAGGTGCCGAGGTCCCAGAACTCGGTGAGCGGGCGGTTGAGGATGAGGCTGCCGAGCCATCCGCCGAGCAGTGCGCCGACGACGCCGAGCAGCAGCGTGATGAACCAGCCGCCGCCCTGCTTGCCGGGAAGGATCAGCTTTGCGATTGCTCCGGCGATGAGGCCGAGAAGAAGAAATCCGAGGAAACTCATGGTTTGCTCCTTGTTTGCTGTCGAGGACGCCCAGGGTGCCGGGTGTCCGAGAGACCACTCTTCACCAGATTCATAGAATTCACGAAAAAGCCGCACCCCCTTGCGCACAGGTGCCCGAGTATGCGAAAAGCCCGCCTCCCTCGGGGGAGACGGGCCTCTCGGATGTTCGCGAAGTGCTGGGCGTCAGTTGTTGCCGCGGGCGATCGCGATGATGCGAAGGATCTCGACGTAGAGCCAGACGACCGTGACCATGATGCCGAAGGCACCGAGCCAGCCGTACTGACGGGGAGCGCCGTTGCGCACGCCCTGCTGGATCTGGTCGAAGTCGAGCACCAGCGAGTACGCGGCCATGATGACCACGAGCACGCCGATGATCAGGCCGAGCGGGATGCCGGCGATCGTCGCGCTGTACAGGCCGAAGGCCTGACCTGCCGGAAGGACGCCGGTCCACATCAGGACCAGGTTCAGCAGCGAGAAGACGAGGTAGCCGCCCATGGCGATCATGAAGATCTTGGTGGCCTTCTTCGACGCGCGGATCTTGCCGCTCGCGAAGAGTGCCAGGGTCACGCCGACGACCGCGACGGTCGCGAGGGTGGCCTGCATCACGATGCCGGGCCACATGACCTCGAAGAACGCCGAGATGCCACCGATGAAGAGGCCCTCGAACGCCGCGTAGGCGAAGATCAGCGCGGGGCGCACCTTCTTGCGCGAGGTGAAGGTGATGACCATCGCGAGCACGAAGCCGCCGAGCGCGCCGATGATCCACGGCATCATCGAGACGCCCTGGGTCGGGTCGAGGCGCGTGCCGCCGAGGGTCCACACCCAGCCGACGGCGGCGGTGACGAGAAGGATGGCGAACAGGCCGGCCGTCTTCCACACCGTGTCCTCGACGGACATGCGGTCGGTCTCGATGGCTCCGGCGGGCGGAGCGGCGTACATGCCCTCCAGCTGCGCGTTGGCGGCGGCGTCCATCGTCCCGTGCTGGAACGAGGCAGCCTGCGCACCCTGAGCAGCCTGGGGTCCGCCGGGGTAGGTCGCGACGTTCCGCGGATCCTGCTGCTGGAACGCCGGGTTGTTGAATGCGAAGTTGCTCATGGTGGGCCTCACTCCAAAGGGGGTCATAGGTCGCTTACATCTACGATACTCGGGCGGTCGAGCCGCGGGGGTGTTCTACGCTGAGAGCGTGCCCAGGAAATCACCGCTCGTGATCGGACACCGGGGAGCGCCCGGCTATCGTCCTGAGCACAGCAGGTCGTCGTACGAACTCGCTTTCGCGATGGGCGTCGACGCCGTGGAGCCCGACATCGTCGCCACGAAGGACGGCGTGCTGGTCGTCCGCCACGAGAACGAGATCTCCGGCACGACCGATGTCGCAGAGCATCCGGAGTTCGCGGATCGGAAGACCACGAAGCGGGTCGACGGCGAGGCGCTGACGGGCTGGTTCACCGAGGACTTCACCTGGGACGAGCTCTCGGTGCTCAGAGGTCGCGAGCGTCTGCCGGAGGTACGTGCATCGAGCGCGAGCTTCGACGGCAGCCAGGGCATCCTGCGACTCACCGACCTGCTCGACCTCGTGCGGGAGGGCTCTCTCGAGCACGGCCGCGAGATCGGCATCGTGCTCGAGGTCAAGCACGCGACCTACTTCGCCGGCATCGGACTCGACCTGGCGCCGCTGATCGCCCGCGACCTGCGTGCCGGCGGATGGGCCGACGGAGAGCTGCCGCTCGTGATCGAGTCCTTCGAGTCGACCGTGCTCGGTCAACTGCGCGACACCGGCATCAGGGCTTCCTACATCTACCTGATCGAGGCGTCTGGCCGGGCCTACGACCTGCTGTCAGCGCAGGGCAAGAACGCGCAGACCTACAAGGCGACCGTGACGCCGCAGGGCTTGAACGGACTGGTCGGCTCGGTCGACGGCATCAGCGTCAGCAAGAAGATGCTGCTCGCACGCGGGAACACGATCGTCCAGGATGCGCACGCCCGCGGCCTGCAGGTCTTCACGTGGACGTGCCGTCCGGAGAACGCGTTCCTCGCGGCGGAGTTCCGCGGTCCGGGCGGCAGAGACGCCTACGGAGACTACGAGGCGGAGTGGGATGTCATCCGGCGCACCGGTGTCGACGGGGTGTTCGTCGACCACCCCGATCTCGGCGTGAGCTTCTTCCGCGACTGACGAGGGCCTCGGACCGGGCGGTCAGACGGGCGTGCCCGCGCCGGACGCGGTCAGAGCGTGCGGTCGAACGCGCCCTTGCGCGTCGAGACGATCTCCTTGCCGAGCGGCGCCAGCGAGACCGGCACCATCTTGAAGTCGGCGATGCCCATCGGGATGCCGATGATGGTGATGCAGAGCGCGAGTCCGGAGATGATGTGCCCGATCGCGAGCCACCAGCCGGCGAGGATCACCCAGAGCACGTTGCCGAGGAACGACCCGACTCCGGACGTGGGCCTGCTCACGACCTCGCGGCCGAACGGCCAGATGGCGTAGCGCGCGATGCGGAACGACGCGATCGCCCACGGGATCGTCACGATCGGGATGCACAGCAGCACACCGGCCAGCAGGTAGCCGAGGAACAGGGCCCAGCCGGCCAGGATGACCCAGATGATGTTCAGGACGGTGCGCATGACCCGATCATCTCACCCGCACGAGGTCGCGCCTGAGCATCCGCCCGGAGGTCCGCGGGTCGACGGCATCGCGATGCCAGACTGGCCGCATGAGTGGAATCGTCGTCGATGCCGTCAGCAGGTCGTTCGGATCGGTCCAGGCGGTTCGCGCCGCGACCTTCCGTGCCGAGCAGGGGCGGGTCACCGGTCTCGTCGGGCCCAACGGCGCAGGCAAGACGACGCTGCTGCTGATGCTCGCCTCGCTGCTGGCTCCCGACACCGGGAGCATCCGCATCGGTGATGTGGATCCGATGGTCGACACGCTCGCCGCCCGGCGTCTGCTCGGATGGATGCCGGATGCGCTCGGTGCCTGGCCCTCGCTGACCGCGCGCGAGACGATCGTCACGACCGCGCGGCTGTACGGGATCTCCTCGACGGATGCCGCCACCCGAGCCGTCGAGCTGCTCGCGCTCGTCGAGCTGAGCGACCTCGCCGACTCCCCGGCCAGGGTGCTGTCACGAGGACAGAAGCAGAAGCTCGGTCTCGCCCGCGCGCTCGTGCACGACCCGCAGGTGCTGCTGCTCGACGAGCCGGCGTCCGGCCTGGACCCGGAGGCGCGTGTGCAGCTGCGGGTGCTCCTGCGGCGCCTCGCCGCCGAAGGGCGCACGATCCTGATCTCGAGCCACATCCTCTCGGAGCTCGAAGAGGTCGTCGACGATGCGGTGTTCCTGGTCGCAGGCTCCGTGGTCGACGCGGCCCCGGCGCAGGCGAGCATCCGAGCCTGGCGGCTGCGTCTCGCCGGTGCCACCGCCGAGCGGCTGAATGCCGACACCTGGCAGATCGCGTCGGCGCTCGGCGTGAGTCCTGACGAGCTCGTGGCCGACCGCGGTGCCGTGCTGGTCGGATTCCAGAACGAGGATGCCGCGGCCGGCGCGCTCCGCCGCCTGGTCGAGGCAGGGCTTCCGGTGTCGGAGTTCGCCCCGGCGCAGAGCGCGCTCGAGCACACGTTCCTCAACCTGCGGCAGCACGCGGTGCCGCCGGCCGGACCTGCACACGCGTCTCCGCCACCTTCTGCGCCTCCCGCCGCTCAGGCGCCACCGGCCCCGCCCGCCGCATCGACGCAGACGGAGGCCGGCGCATGAGCATCTCCCACATCACCACGATCGCCAGACTCGAGCTCACGCAGCGACTGCGCAGTGTCGGCTGGTACGTGCTGCTCGGCGTCTTCGGCGTCATCCTGCTCGGCGTGACCGCGCTCGCGTTCGCGGTGTACGCCTGGGGCGACTTCGTCGGCGCCGGCGTCTACTCGATCGTCGTCAACATGGTGCTGCTGCTGGTCGTGCTGGTTTCGCCGACGCTGAGCGGCAACGCGATCAACGGCGACCGTGACGCCGCGACGCTCGCCGCGATCCAGGTGACCGCAGCGACGACCGGCGACATCATGCTCGGCAAGCTCCTCGCCGCGATCGCGACCGGCGGCGCCTTCCTGGTGGTCGCACTGCCCTTCCTGGCGTTCTCCCTGATCGGCGGCGGCGCCGATGCGCTCGTGCTGCTCATCTCGCTGCTGGTGCTCGTGGTCGAGATCGTCATCGTGGCGGCCATCGGCGTCGGCCTGAGCGGCCTCATCGCGCGGCCGCTGTTCTCGGTCGCCGCGACCTACCTCGTGGTGGCAGGCCTCGTGATCGGCACGCTGATCGCGTTCACGCTCGGCGGACTCGCGGTGCGGAGCGAGACCACGAGCTACACCCGTCCGTACGACTCGATGGGCAACGTCGACTGCGAGCGCTGGGAGTCCCAGCCCGGCTATGAGGTGCCGAGGTACGACCTCGTCTGGTGGGCGCTCGCGGCCAACCCCTTCGTCGTGCTGGCCGATGCGACGCCGACCGAGTACACGGCGGAGGGGTATCCCGTCGACCTGTTCGGTCAGATCAAGCTCGGCGTCCGGTCGGCGCAGCTGTCGCCCCTCGAGCAGCGCTGGGACGAGTGCGACCCCGGTATGAGCTTCCCGACACCGCGCGAGACCATCGACTCGACCGTGCCGAGCTGGTTCGTCGGACTCGGCGTGCAGCTCGTGCTCGCCGGCGGCCTGTTCGCCGGCGCCTGGGCGCGCACCCGCACGCCGGCCAAGCGGCTGCCTCCAGGGACCCGCATCGCCTGACCGCCACGCGGTGACGCGAGGCAACCGCAACCGCGCGTTCACTCGACGTATACCGTCGAGTCCTCCTGCGGTCATGCGGTGTCGATGGTCTGATCGGGTACCCGTCTGCATACCCGATCAGGAGTCCCATGTCCCGCCTGCATCGCGGGGTCTCGGTCACGGTGGTCTGCGCTCTCAGCGCTGCCGCCCTGCTCGTTGCCCCCGCCGCCGCCATCGGCGCCATATCCGGCGCCAGCCGCACCGAGGTCGCAGCGCCGCTCGCTGCATCCGGCCTCGTGCTGAACGAGATCGTCTACGACGACGCGCAGACGGGTCTGGCCGATCAGGTCGAGATCTACAACGCGGGGACCGAGACCGTCGCCCTCGACGGGTGGAAGATCTCCGACGAGAAGCGTGACGTCTTCGGCCAGGCGCCGGCCGGCACGACGCTGGCACCCGGCGCATTCCTGGTGCTCGTGAAGGATGTCGACTTCGACTTCGGGCTCGGCAAGGGCGACGAGGTCGTGCTCTTCGACCCGAGCAACGCCGTCGTCGACTCATACGCCTACGAGAACACGGCCCCGTTGTCGGTCTGGGCCCGCTGCCCCGACGGCACCGGCGAGTGGGCGCCCGCGACCACCGCGACGCCCGGGGCTGCGAACGACTGCTCCGTCGCGCCCGTTGCCGGCTCGATCCGGATCAACGAGGTCGACTCGCAGCCGGCCGACTGGGTGGAGTTCCACAACCCCGGCACCGCGGCGCTCGACATCTCCGGCTACGAGGTCCGCGACAACTCGGACGACCACCGCTGGCAGTTCCGTCCTGGCACGACCATCGCCGCAGGCCAGTACCTGCTCGTGGAAGAGGGATCGATCGGCCTCGTGGACGGCGTCGAGACCGCCTTCCGTGATCCGATCGGCATCGGCAGCGCCGACCGAATCCGACTGTTCGACACGACCGGCACGCTGATCGACGATACGAAGTCGTGGAACGGCCATGCCGCGATCGATGGCGACGCCGGTGCCGCCACGCTCGCACGCTGCCCCGACGGCGTCGGCGAGTTCGTGCTGGCGTATCCGACGCCGGGAGCGAGCAACTCGTGCGTGCTGCCGCCCGTCGTCATCAACGAGATCGAATCGAACGGAGACACCACCGACTGGGTCGAGGTGCTGAACACCGGTGCTGCGGCGCTCGACCTGTCCGGCTGGACGGTGATGGACAACGACCCGAACGGTCATGCGAACGAGACCACGCCGCTTCCGGCCGGCACGATCCTGGCGCCCGGCGCGTACTTCGTGTTCGACCAGCCGACGAACTTCATCTTCGGCCTCGGCAACGGCGACACCGTGACCATCCGCGACGCGAACGGCAACACGGTCGCAGAGCACGTCTACACCGCGCACGCCGCCGGCGTCCTGGCACGCTGCGCCGACGGCACCGGGGACTTCATCGACATCGCCGTCTCGACCAAGGGCATGCGCAACGCGTGCGGCAACCCGGTGCGCATCAACGAGGTCGAGTCGGACGGCGGCTCGCCCGACGACTGGGTCGAGCTCGTCAACCCGACCACGAGCACGCTCGACGTCGCCGGCATCGTCGTGAAGGACGACGACGACGCCCATGTCTATACGATTCCCGTCGGCACCTCGATCGCCGCCGGCGGCCACCTCGTGATCGAGCGCGATGCGCTCGGGTTCGGCCTCGGCGGCGGCGACAGTGTGCGCGTGTTCGACGGCGACCTGCTCGTCGACGAGACGTCCTGGGGCGAGGGTCATGCGGCCACCACCTGGGGCCGCTGCCCTGACACGACCGGTGCCTTCGCGGTGACCGCTGAGTCGACCAAGGGTGCGCCGAACGTGTGCACCGGCGAGATCGAGGTCACGCCGTGGCCCGGTTCGGCCGAGGTCCGCGTGCTCGACGACATGCCGACGTTCCTCGAGGACAGCTCGGGACTCGACGTGCAGGAGACCGCCGACGGTGCGTTCCTGTGGGCCGTCGACAACGGCGAAGGCCGCATCTGGAAGCTGGACGCGCACGCCGACGGTTCTGTCGAGAAGGCTGAGGGCTGGGACGCCGGCAAGCGCGTGCGCTTCCAGAAGGACGCCGCGAACCCCGGCGCCGCGGGCCCAGACACCGAGGGCATCACGGTCGACGGAGACGGCCTCGTCTACGTCGCGTCCGAGCGCGACAACAGCGCGAAGGGCGTGAACCAGAACATCGTGCTGCAGGTGGATCCGGATGCCGCCGCCGGCGACCTCGTCGCGCAGCAGGAGTGGGGCCTGACGGCCCTGCTCCCGGCCGTCGGTGCGAACCTCGGCATGGAGGCCGTGCAGTGGGTGCCGGACTCGGCGCTCGCAGGCGAGCTCTTCGACGACAACACGGGTGCCGCCTACGACCCGGCCGGCTACGCGGGACACGGCGACGGCCTGTTCTTCGTCGCGGTCGAGGACAACGGCCACGTCTACGCCTTCGCGCTCGCCGCGGACGGCCGCGCGACCGTCGTCTCCGAGATCGCCCCCGGCCTCGCCGGCGTCATGGCGCTCGATTACGACAGCGTGCGCGACGTGCTGTGGGCGGTGTGCGACGACGGATGCGGCGGACAGTCCGCCGAGATCAGCCTGAACGGCACCGATCAGCCCGGCATCGCGCACCACGCCCGTCCGGCGGGGATGCCCGACATCAACAACGAGGGCTTCGCCACGGCGCCGGCTTCCCTGTCGGTCGACGGACAGCGTCCGGTGTGGTGGTTCGCAGACGGCTTCGCCTCGCAGTCGCTGCGTGTCGGCACGCTGCCCGGCGTCGAGACCGAGACGCCGGGCGGCACCACGCCGCCGCTCCCCGGCTCGGCCCTGGTCGACGACAACCGCAACGGGGTCACGATCAATCCGGCTGCCGCTGCCGCCGGAGAACGCGTCGTCGTCTCGGCCGGCGCCGACCACGCCGGCGCGCAGATCGCAGTCTGGCTGTACTCCGACCCGGTGCGTCTCGCCACCGGCGCTCTGGATGCATCCGGTCGGATCAGCGTGACGATCCCGGCGGCTGCCGCAGCCGGCGCGCACCGCATCGCGGTCTTCGCCGTGAACGGCGACCTGCTGGGCTGGGGCGACCTCACGGTCACCGCAGCGAGCGGCGGTGCGACGGACAGCGGCCAGGCTGACGGCGGCCTCGCGACCACGGGAGGGCAGCTCCCGCTCGCGGCGATCGCCATCGCGCTGCTGATGCTGGCCGCCGGTGGACTCATCCTGCGCCAGCGCAGGCGAACGGTCTGACACCTGCATCGAGGGCGGGGGAGAGCACTCCTCCGCCCTCGATGCGCACCCGTCCCGTGTCCGGGTGTCGGTGACCCGGCCTAGACTCAGAAGGCCATGACCGAAGCTCCCCTCATCGTCTCCGGAACCGCCGGCCCGCAGGGTCAGGACGACCTCCTCGCCGGCCTCAACCCGCAGCAGCTCGAAGCCGTCACCTCCCGTGGCCCAGCGCTGCTCATCGTCGCGGGTGCAGGCTCGGGCAAGACGAGCGTGCTCACCCGCCGCATCGCATCGCTGCTGCGCAACCGCGAGGCATGGCCGAGCCAGATCCTCGCGATCACCTTCACCAACAAGGCGGCCGGTGAGATGCGCGAGCGCGTCGCGGGGCTCGTCGGCGACGTCGCACGCGGCATGTGGATCTCGACCTTCCACTCGGCGTGCGTGCGCATCCTGCGCCGCGAGGCAGAGCACTTCGGCTTCACGAAGACCTTCACGATCTACGACTCCGGCGACTCGCGCGCGCTGATCAAGCGCCTGGTCAAGGAGCACGAGGCCGACGCATACGGCCTGACCCCTGCATCCGTGCAGTCGCGCATCTCGAAGCTGAAGAACGAGCTGGCGGATGCCGAGTCCTATGCCCGCGATGCGAACATGTCCGATCCGGCCGAGCGCATCTTCGTCGAGCTGTTCGCCGACTACCAGCGGCAGCTGCGGAAGGCGAACGCCTTCGACTTCGATGACCTGATCGGCCAGACCGTCTACCTGTTCAGGGCGTTCCCGCAGGTCGCCGACACGTACCGTCGGCGTTTCCGCCACATCCTGGTCGACGAGTACCAGGACACCAATCACGCCCAGTACGCGCTCATCCACGAACTCACTCGGCCGGTCTCCGGCTCTTCGACACCGGAGTCGTATGCCTCGAACGGCATGATGATCTTCGAGCCAGACCCCGAGCCGCAGGGCAGCAGCGATACCGGTGGCGCCTCGCTCACCGTGGTCGGCGACTCCGACCAGTCGATCTACGCGTTCCGCGGCGCCGACATCCGCAACATCAGCGAGTTCGAGCGCGACTTCCCCGGCGCGAAGGTCGTGCTCCTCGAGCAGAACTACCGCTCGACGCAGAACATCCTCTCGGCCGCGAACGCCGTGATCGGCAACAACTTCGACCGCAAGGACAAGAAGCTCTGGAGCGACAAGGGCGACGGCGACGCCATCATCGGCTTCACCGGGTACTCGCAGCACGACGAGGCGCAGTTCGTCGCCGACGAGGTCGAGTCGCTGCATCGTGCCGGCATGCCCTACTCCGAGATGGCGGTGTTCTACCGCACGAACTCGCAGTCGCGTGCGCTCGAGGAGATCTTCATCCGCTCCGCCGTGCCGTACAAGGTCATGGGCGGCACGAAGTTCTACGATCGCGCCGAGATCAAGGACGCGCTCGCGTACCTGGTGGCCGTCGCGAACCCCGCCGACGACATGTCGGTCCGTCGCATCCTGAACAAGCCGCGCCGTGGCATCGGCGACGTCACCGAGACCGCGATCGCCCGGTTCGCCGAAGAACACGACATCAGCTTCCGCGATGCCCTGGCGAACTCCACGCAGCTCGGCGTCGGACCGAAGATCCAGGCGGCGATCGCGCATCTCGACGAGGTGCTGGCAGAGGCCACGGCGATCATGCTGCCGGCCTCGGGCGAGCTGCCGCCGCCGACCACGGTCGCCGACGGCCTGAGCCTGCTCCTGTCGAAGAGCGGCTACCTCGACGCGCTGCGCGCCAGCCGCGACCCACAGGATGAGGCGCGCGTCGAGAACCTCGACGAGTTCGTCGCCGTGACCCGCGACTTCGCCCGCAACAATCCGGAGGGCACGATCGTCGACTTCCTCACCGAGGTCGCGCTGGTGTCGGATGCCGACGACCTGGAAGACGAGTCTGGCACCGTGTCGCTCATGACGATGCACACCGCGAAGGGCCTGGAATACGATGCGGTCTTCGTGACCGGCGTCGAGGAAGACCTCATCCCGCACCGCATCTCGGCGGGTGAGCCGGGTGGTCCGCAGGAGGAACGCCGACTGTTCTACGTCGGCATCACCCGTGCCCGCAAGCGGCTGCACCTGTCGCTCGCGATGACCCGCGCCCAGTTCGGCGAGGTCACGGTCGCGATGCCGAGCCGTTTCCTGCAGGAGATCCCGGCCTCGCTGATCGACTGGCGCCAGTCGCCGGGCGACGTGAACTCCCGGGGTGGGATGCAGTCGCGCGCACTGAACGCGCGTCGAGCCGGCGGGTTCGGCGGCTCGGGGTCGGGCGACCGCTTCGGCGTGAAGCCGCTGCCCGGCAGGGAGTCGCTCAAGCCGCTCTCGACCGCGATGGACAAGTTCCCCAACCGCGTCACCGCCAAGATGCGCGACAACGGCGATCTCGAGCTGACGGCCGGCGACCGCATCCGGCACACGGATTTCGGCGAGGGCCGGGTCGACGCGGTCACGGGCGAGGGTGCGAAGCGCATCGCGCACGTGCGCTTCGACTCCGCGGGACAGAAGAAGCTCCTCATCAAGGTCGCCCCGATCGAGAAGATCTCCTCCGCGTCATAGCGCGGCTGCGGCGGGTTAGGCTGGCAGATATGGCCCTCTTCTCCCGCCGCAAGAAGTCCGTCGACGATGCCGTCACCGCGTCGGACGACGTCACCGACACCGACGCGATCGCTGCAGACGACGCCCAGACCGAGACGCCTGAACCCGAGGTCGCGGCACCGTCGATCGGGATCTCCGTGCAGGCATTCCGTGGCGTCGGCGCTGCCGCAGGCCCCGAGGTCGCGCCGCCGGACGCGCTTCCCGAGGTCGATGACACGGCTGCGCCCTCGGTCACGCCTCCGACCGTCTCGGCACCCCTCCCTCCGAAGTCCGCACCCGCCGCGGTGCCGATCGATCCGAGCGACCGGCGCCTTCCGCTCGGTCCGCTGCTGCCGCCGGAGCAGACCGAGACCGTCGCCGGCATGAAGGACAACGTCCTGCTGCGCGAGGCGCTCAAGCAGATCGAGGCCGGCGCGACCAACGAGCAGCTGCTCGGCGTGATGCGTCAGGCGCTGCAGGGCCACCTCTACATCCGTGTCAACGGCGATGCCCGCGCGCAGATCAGCGAGGGCAAGCCGCTGGCGGTCGCCGTCGTCCGTGACGGCGAGCGCCAGTTCATGCTCGCGTTCAGTTCGGCTGCCGCCGTGCGCGACTCCGTGCAGCTCGAGCCGGACCCCGCCGCGACCTCCGCGGTCGCGCAGCCGGTCACCTCGGTGCTGCAGCAGGTGGTCTCGGGCGAATTCGCCGGCCTCATCGTCGACAACGCCTCGGCGCCGCACCGTGTGGTCTTCCCGACCGAGCTCCTCGAGAAGACGCTCGAACAGGCCGACGTCGACATGCGGGTCAAGTCGATCCTCGCCTCGCCGCGCGAGCAGGACTCGATGAAGAAGGTCGGCGAGGCGCTCGCCGCCACCCGCATGTGGGTCGCCGTGAACGACGGCAGCGGTGGTGGACAGGTCGGCATCGCCGAGGCGCAGACCACCGACGGCAAGCGGTTCCTGCAGCTGTTCTCGCACCCGCTCGAGGTGATCGCGCTCGGTCGCGGAGATCGTCCGCTGCCGTTCACACCAGAGCAGCTCGCGAAGGTGCTCTCGAGCCACGAAGAGATGGCCGGCGTGATCGTCGACTCGGCCGGGCCGTCGATCGTCGTCGACCGCGCGGCGCTCGCCCCGGTGCTCGTGCTCGCGGTCGATCTGGGGGACTGACCCCCGGGGGTTCCGCGCCGAGGGGTCGCACCCTAGTGTCGGAGCATGGCCTCAGAACGCGTGACACTGACCGTCGCCGACTCGGACGGAGAGCGCGACGTCGCGCTGTCGAGCCCGAACCGCGTCGTGTGGCCGGACGTCGGGATCACCAAGGCCGAACTGGCCGAATACGTGCAGATCGTCTCGACGCCGTTCCTGGCGGCGAACGGCAACCGTCCGGTGTCGCTCGAGCGATTCCGTGACGGCGTCGGCGGGGCGGACGACACGCGTGCAGCGGGCTTCTTCTCGAAGAACCCGCCGAAGGGCACGCCGAACTTCGTCGATGCGGTCACCGTGACGTACAACAGCGGGCGACAGCATCCGCAGATCGTGCTGAACCGTGCGAGCGCGATCGTGTGGGCCGTGCAGATGAACACGATCGTGTTCCACCCGTGGGCGTCGCTCGCGACGGATGCCGACAACCCCATCGAGCTGCGCATCGACCTCGACCCGCAGCCGGGGACCGACTTCGCGGATGCCGTGCGCGCGGCGCACGCGCTGCGCGAGGTGCTCCATGAGGCTGGGCTCGAGGCCTTCGCCAAGACGAGCGGCAACCGCGGCCTGCATGTCTTCGCGCCGATCGAGCCGACGCATGAGTTCCTCGACGTCCGCCATGCGGTGATCGCTGCCGGACGGGAACTGGAGCGACGGATGCCGGAGCAGGTCACCATGAACTGGTGGAAGGAGGAGCGCGGCGAGCGGATCTTCGTCGACTTCAACCAGGCCAACCGGGACCGCACCATGGCCGGTGCCTACAGTCCGCGCGCCCTCCCGGCGGCGACCGTCTCGACGCCGGTGCACTGGGAGGAGCTCGACGGTCTGGACCCGACGCGGTTCACGGTCCGCAGCATTCCGAAGCGACTCGAGGACGTCGGTGACCCGTGGGCCGAGATGCAGGCGGCCCCTGGTCGCATCGACACGCTCCTGGAGTGGTGGCAGCGCGATGTCGAGAACGGCCTCGGCGAACTGTCGTTCCCTCCCGAGTTCCCGAAGATGCCGGGCGAGCCTCCGCGCGTACAGCCGAGCAAGAAGGTCGCGGCGAACTGGGAGGAACACGGCTCGCCGGCCGCGGACGCCTGACAGACGGACCTGTTGCACGGTTCCAATTTCCGTATTACATTAATGCTCATGGGGTCCGAGGAGACGATCGACGGCAAGCCCGTGACCGACGAGCAGATCGGTGCGTGGGCTGATGAGGCTGCGGCGGGCTATGACGTCGAGATGCTGAAACGGCGCGGACGCGGGAGGCCCGGCCGCGGCGCTGAGCCGTCCCAGGTGGTCACCTTGCGCCTCACGACCGCCGAGATCGCGGCGCTCGACGCTCGCGCGGCCCGCGACGGGAAGACTCGTTCCGAGGTGATCCGCGACGCCCTGTCTGACTCAGCTGCATGAAGGTCCACGACTCTGCGCTCCGGCACGGAGTCGTCGCGGAAGACGCCGTCTACGCGGCGACCTGGCCGCTGTGGGTCGAAGATCTGGATGATGACAGCCCCGCACGGCAGCTGCGACTCGGATTCGATGCCGGCGGCCGGCTGCTGGAGACTGTCGTCCTCGTCTTCGACAGCGGGAACGAACTCATGATCCATGCAATGCGGGCGAGACCTCAGATGCTCGAACTGCTTCCCTGAATCGATCTGTCTCAGCCGAGCACGTCGGCGAGATCGTACCCGGCCACGGTGTCGAGCTGATCGTAGGTGCAGGAGCGCGCCTCGCGATCAGGGCGCCAACGCTCGAACTGCACGGTGTGCCGGAAGCGCGAGCCTTCGAGCTGGTCGTACCGCACCTCCAGCACTCGCTCGGGGCGCAGCCGCACGAACGAGACGTCCTTCGCGCCGCTGAACCGAGATCGCTCGCCCTCGCCGGTCACAGCCTCGCCCGCGTCGTCGCGCTCGACGAGGGGTTCGAGCTCCTCGACCAGCTCCTGCCTGCGAACATCGCTCCACGCGGCGACTCCGCCGACCTGACGCAGCGTGCCGTCGGTGTCGTACAGGCCGACGAGCAGTGAGCCGACGCCCGACCCCGACTTGTGCACGCGGTAGCCGAGCGCCACGACATCCGCCGTGCGGGCGTGCTTGATCTTGATCAGGGTGCGCTTGCCCGGCGCGTAGGGCTGGTCGAGGGGCTTGGCGACGACACCGTCGAGGCCAGCCCCCTCGAACTCGGCGAGCCAGCCGACGGCCGCATCCCGGTCGCGGATGGTTCGGGTGATGTGCAGCGGATGCGCGACGCCGGACATCATCGTCTCCAGCCGTGCCCGCCGTTCGTGGAAGGGCGTGGCGAGCAGATCGTCGTCGCCCTGCGCGAGCAGGTCGAATGCGATGAACATCGCCGGTGTCTCGGCGGCGAGCTTCGCGACCCGCGAGGCCGCGGGGTGGATGCGCTGACTCAACGCCTCCCAGTCCAGTCGCTGCGCGCCCTCCGGGCCGGTGGCGACCACGATCTCGCCGTCGAGCAGGCACGGCCCTGGCAGCAGCGACGGCACCGCCTCGACAAGCTCGGGGAAATAGCGCGTCAGCGGCTTCGCACCGCGCGACCCGATCTCGACGGTCTCGCCATCCCACGAGACGAGTCCGCGGAATCCGTCCCACTTGGGCTCGTACAGCAGCCCGCCGGGGGTCTTCGCGGAGTCCGGCACGGTCGCAGCGGCCTTCGCGAGCATCGGCGCGGGGATCTCGTAGGGCATGGCACCATCCTGGCCGCCGCGCTCGCCGAGCGGAAGAGCGAGCGGCTCAGCCGAAGAGCTCCGGCAGGGTCGCAGGCGTGCCGGCGTCTGCGAGCGCGGTGCGCGCGGCGTGCCAGCCGGCCATGCCGTGCACGCCGGGCCCCGGCGGCGTCGACGCGGAGGCCAGGTACACGCCTCGCATGGGCGTGCGCCAGGGGGTCGTGGAGAGTGCCGGGCGGCGAAGCGCCTGGCGGATGTCGAACAGTCCGCCCGAGATGTCGCCACCGATCTCGGCCGGGTTGATCGCTTCGCGAGCGGATGCCGGTACGGCATGGTGCGCGAGGATGCGGTCGCGGAATCCTGGTGCGAACCGCTCGATCTGCGCCGTGATGCGGTCGGTGGGATCGAGCGCCGACCCGGCCGGCACATGGATGTACGCCCAGAGCACGGCCTTCCCCGCCGGCGCACGCGTCGGGTCGAACACCGACGGCTGCACGAGCAGGACGTATGGTCGCTCGCTGACCTGACCGGCAGCGACCGCGTTCTCGCTCGCCCACACTTCGGCCCTGGTGCCGCCGATGTGCACGGTCGGCGCGTTCGCGACATCGGAGTTCGCCCACGGCACCGGACCGTCGAGTGCGAAGTCCACCTTCGCGACGCCGGGCCCGTACCGGTATCGAGTGAGGGTGCGAGCGTAGCCGGACGGCATGTCAGGGTGGGTGAGCGCGAGACGCGGGGACGTGTTCAGCACGAGCAGGTCGCCGCGGGTCGCGTCGCCCCAGTCGAGTGCGCCGAGGTCGGTGACGTGCGCATCGGTCTCGACGGTGCCGCCGTGCGCCTCGATGTCGGCGGCCAGCGCATCGGCGATCGTCTGCGCCCCGCCGCGCGGGTAGGCCCAGCCACCGGCGTGCCCGTGCGCCGCGAGCAGCAACCCGGCGGCGGCTGCGGCGAGGGAGGGGAGCGGCGCGTTCGCGTGGGCGACCACACCGGACATCAGGGCCGGGGCCGCGTCGCCGAGGAACGCGGATGCTGCGAGCGGGGTGCCCTGCTCCAGCATCCGGATCGCGTACCTGGCAGCGGTGATCGGGTCTCCGGGAACGCGCAGCAGCTGATTCCCGGTGAAGTCGACGACGCCGTCGATGTGCGTGCTCAGCGGGCGAAGGCGGGCGAGCCAGGCGTCGCCGTCGACACCGAGGCCGGCGGCGGTGCGTTCGATGTCGCGCCAGGCGATCGCAGCGCGGCCTCCGTCGAGCGGGTGCGCGTAGGAGATGTCCGGATGGATCCAGTCCACGCGATCCGCGAGACCGAACGCGCGGAAGATCGGGGAGGAGAGCGCAGCCGGATGCACCGCGGAGCACACGTCGTGGCGGAATCCGGGGAGCGTGAGATCCTGCGTCCGCAGGCCGCCGCCGATCGTCGCCGCTGATTCGAGGACCCGCACGTGGTAGCCCGCCCGGGCGAGCGCCACCCCTGCGGCGAGACCGCTCGGGCCGGAGCCGATCACGGTCGCTCGTGCCATGACCTCAGTCTCGCACGGCCGCTCGACGCAAGCGGTCGTAACCGCCCTCAGGACGTGCGATCCTGGAACTGATGAAAGAAGTACAGGGGCCGACCCCCGCAGGCACCTCACGTCCATACCGTTCGCTCCCGGAAGCGCTGCGCGCGCACCGCATCGACCCGTCCAACCACGCGTTCATCACGGCCATCGTCGATGCGATCGGAATCAGCTCGTTCATCGACCGCGGCCGCTACATCGAGGCGATTCGCCGGGGTGAGGGCGCAGCGCTCCACATCGGCCGCACGTACACGAACGGCTTCACGGAGGACGAGCGCCTCGTCGTCGGCTCGGCTCCGCTGCGACTGCAGCCGAGCGAGGGGCGAGCGCCGCTGTTCTACGTCAGCCACCCGAGCGAGTTCATCCCGCTGACCCCGCAGCGTGCGCCGAAGCGAGCGACGACCCCTCGGGTCTCGGCGCCGCGCGAACGTGCCTCGAAGCCGGTCGAAGAGCGGGACTACGGCGTGTGCGACGTCTGCTTCATGGTGAAGACGCCGGCCGGCGGCTGCGGCTGCGACTGAGGCGTACGACACGCTTCGACAGGCTCAGCGACCGAGGGCGGCTGAGCCAGGTCGGCTCAGACGAACGCGCTCATCCCGGTGATGTCGCGGCCGAGCAGCAGCGCCTGCACGCTCTCGGTGCCCTCGTACGTGTGGATCGCCTCGATGTCGGCGAGGTGCTGCATCACGCCGTTCTCGAGCAGGATGCCGTTGCCGCCGAGCAGGTCGCGTGCCGTCGACGCAACGCGCCTCGCGGCGCGCGTGTTGTGGAACTTGGCGAGCGACGCCTGGGTCGGCCGCAGCTCGCCTGCCGTCTCGAGGTCGGCGAGGCGGCGGCAGTACAGCTGCATCGCCGTGACGTCCTCGAGCATGTGGGTGAGGCGCTCCTGCACCATCTGGAACTTGGCGAGCGGCTTGCCGAACTGCACGCGCTCGGTGGCATAGGTCAGGGCCGCCTCGTAGCAAGCGGTCGCGTGGCCGAGCGCCGACCAGGCGACGCCCGAGCGGGTGGCGTACAGCACGATCGAGGCGTCCTTGAAGCTCTTCGTCCCTGGCAGCACCGCGTCGAGCGGCACGCGGACGTCGTCGAGCACGATGTGCGCCTGGTGGATCGCTCGCAGTGAGGCCTTGCCGCGGATGACGGTGCCCGTGTAACCGGGGGTGTCCTGCTCCACCAGGAAGCAGCGCACCGATCCGTGCTCCTCCGCCGTCTCGTCGTCGACGCGTGCCCACACGAAGGTGATGCCGCCGGATGCGCCGTTGCCGATCCACTTCTTCGTGCCGCGGAGCACCCAGCTGTCGTCCTCGCGGCGTGCCGTGGTCTCGAGCGAGACGGAGTCGGAGCCGTGGTCGGGCTCGGTGAGGGCGAACGACCCGAGCACCGAGGCGTCAGCGAGTCCGGTGAGCCAGCGCTCCTGCTGCGCGGGCGAGCCGAAGAGCGCGAGTGTGCGGAGGGCGAGTCCACCCTGCACGGCGAGGATCGTGCCGAGCGAGCCGTCGCCGCGGGAGATCTCCATGTTGACGAGGCCGGCGGCGAGCGGCGACAGCCGCGTGAGGTCGGGGTGCTCGATGCCGTCGACGACGAGGTCCATCTCGCCCATGCGTCTGGCGGCATCCAACGGGTACTCGGCGCGGTCCCAGGCATCCGCCATCTGCGGGGCGACCTCGTCGACGTACGCCCTCGCGCGATCCCATGCCGCGCGATCGTCAGCAGGGATGTCGGCGAACACCGCGTAGTAGTCGGTGTCCTGGCGGCCGGTGATGTCGTACGAGGCGACGCGTTCGCCGGGGAACGGGGAGGCTTCGGTGCTCATGGGGGCTCCTTCGGTGGCACCAAGTATCGTACGCCCCGAGACTCGGTTCCACCACACGAGGCGCAGTCGACGCGGCCCAGTCGGGAAAGGCGGCTCTCAGTCGAGCTGCGTCCGCAGGCGGCGAGTGACCTCGGCGATCGGCATCGACCGCGGGAACACCGCGACGACGACATCGTCCGGAGCGCTCGCGGGCGCCTCGGCGGCGACGCCGTACCGGCGACGCACATCGGCGAGCGCGTTCTGCAGGGTCGACAGCGGCACCTTCTTGGTGCCGCGGAGCAGCTGACGCAGCACGTGGTTGTGGACAGCGGTCACGAGCGCAGCGAAGGCGACGGCATCGAGCGGATCCACACCGGGCAGCGCACCGCGCAGGTAGTCGTCGAACAGTCGCTCGTAGCGGAACACCGTGATGATCTCGCGCTCGCGCAGCACCGGCACCTCGCGGACGATCTGGTAACGGCGTCTGGCGAGCTCCGGGTCGTCCGCGAAGTGCGAGAAGACGGACTCGGATGCCGCGCACACCGCGGCCCACGGGTCGTCGTGGCCCTCGGCGAGGAACTCCCGCAGCCGGTCGAGCAGCGCCTCGTGGTCGGCGAAGACCACGTCCTCCTTGCCGCCGAACTGACGGAAGAAGGTCGACCGTGACACGCCTGCGGCCTTGGCGATCTGCTCGACGGACGTCTGGTCGAACCCCTGCGCGGCGAAGAGCTCGAGCGCTGCGGCGACGACGCCGGTGCGCAGTTCTGCGGATTCGTGCATGGCGAAAGCCTAGACCTCAGCGCGCTGCGGGCGCAGACGGGCAACCGGAGCGCCCGGATCGAGGTAGTAGGCTGGGGGACTGGTCGATGTCTCGACATCGAGAGAATTACCAGACAGCAGCCCAGTGAAGGAACCACAGTGGATCTGTACGAGTACCAGGCACGAGACGTTTTCGAAAAGTACGGAGTGCCGGTTCTCGCCGGCATCGTCGCGGACACCCCTGAAGAGGTGAGGGCGGCTGCCGAGAAGATCGGCGGAGTGGTCGTCGTCAAGGCTCAGGTGAAGACCGGCGGCCGTGGAAAGGCGGGCGGCGTCAAGGTCGCCAAGACGCCCGACGAGGCGTACGAAGCCGCGAAGGCCATTCTCGGCCTCGACATCAAGGGCCACGTCGTCAAGCGCGTCATGGTCGCGCAGGGTGCACGCATCGCCGAGGAGTTCTACTTCTCCGTGCTGCTCGACCGCGCCAACCGCTCCTACCTGAGCCTCTGCTCGGTCGAGGGCGGCATGGAGATCGAGGAGCTCGCCGTCGAGCGCCCGGAGGCGCTCGCGCGCGTCGAGGTCAACCCGCTCACGGGTATCGACAAGGCGAAGGCCGTCGAGATCGCCCGCGCGGCGAACTTCCCCGAGGACCTCGTCGAGAAGGTCTCCGACGTCTTCGTCAAGCTCTTCGACGTCTACAAGGGCGAGGACGCGACACTGGTCGAGGTCAACCCGCTGGTCCGCACCGAAGAGGGCGACATCATCGCGCTCGACGGCAAGGTCACGCTCGACGACAACGCCTCCGAGATCCGTCACCCCGAGCACGAAGCGCTCGAGGACAAGGATGCAGCCGACCCGCTCGAGGCCAAGGCCAAGGCATCCGGACTCAACTACGTGAAGCTCGACGGCGAGGTCGGCATCATCGGCAACGGCGCAGGACTGGTCATGTCGACGCTCGACGTGGTCGCCTACGCTGGCGAGAACCACAACGGCGTGAAGCCGGCCAACTTCCTCGACATCGGCGGCGGCGCCTCGGCTGAGGTCATGGCCGCAGGCCTCGACGTCATCCTGGGCGACCCGCAGGTCAAGAGCGTGTTCGTCAACGTCTTCGGCGGCATCACCGCGTGCGACGCCGTGGCCAACGGCATCAAGGGGGCACTCGAGACCCTCGGCGCGACGGCCTCCAAGCCGCTCGTCGTGCGCCTCGACGGCAACCGCGTCGACGAGGGTCGCGCGATCCTCGCCGAGTACGCGCACCCGCTCGTCACCCTGGCCGCCACGATGGACGAGGGCGCCGACAAGGCCGCCGAGCTCGCCAACGCCTGAGACTGAAGGACTAGAAGAATGTCGATCTACCTCAACAAGGACTCCAAGGTCATCGTCCAGGGCATCACCGGCGGCGAGGGCACCAAGCACACGGCGCTCATGCTGAAGGCCGGCACCCAGGTCGTCGGCGGCGTGAACGCCCGCAAGGCCGGTACGACGGTCTCGCACACCGACAAGGACGGCAACGCCGTCGAGCTGCCCGTCTTCGCATCGGTCGCCGAGGCCATGAAGGAGACCGGCGCAGACGTGTCGATCGCCTTCGTCCCCGGCGCCTTCACGAAGGACGCGATGATCGAGGCCATCGACGCCGAGATCCCGCTGCTCGTCGTGATCACCGAGGGCGTCCCGGTGGGCGACTCGGCCGAGGCCTGGGCCTACGCGCAGAGCAAGGGCAACACGACCCGCATCATCGGACCGAACTGCCCCGGCATCATCACGCCCGGCGAGGCGCTCGTCGGCATCACGCCGGCGAACATCACCGGCAAGGGACCGATCGGCCTCGTGTCGAAGTCGGGCACCCTGACCTACCAGATGATGTTCGAGCTGCGCGACCTCGGCTTCTCGACCGCCATCGGCATCGGCGGCGACCCGGTCATCGGCACCACGCACATCGACGCGCTCGCCGCGTTCGAGGCCGACCCCGAGACCAAGGCCATCGTGATGATCGGTGAGATCGGCGGAGACGCCGAGGAGCGCGCGGCCGACTACATCAAGGCGCACGTCACGAAGCCGGTCGTCGGCTACGTCGCCGGCTTCACGGCACCGGAGGGCAAGACCATGGGCCACGCCGGCGCCATCGTCTCCGGCTCCGCGGGCACCGCTCAGGCGAAGAAGGAGGCCCTCGAGGCTGCCGGTGTCAAGGTCGGCAAGACGCCGTCCGAGACCGCTGACCTGATGCGCGCGATCGTCGAGGCACTCTGAGTCGCGAAGCACTCTGATCTGAGTTACGCTTGAACTGAAGGCCCCGGACTCCACTCTGGGGCCTTCTTTCATGCCCTGGCGGCTGAACTTCTGCGGCCAATTCCACATTCTGCGGCCTTTCGGCGCTGAGCCGGCCGCAGAAGTTCGGTGCGGCCGCAGGAGTTGCGCCTCGCACACGGAAGAGGGGCGGATGCCGCAGCATCCGCCCCTCTTCGAGTCAGTGCGTCAGACCGCGACGCCGAACAGGGCCTCGATCGGACCGCGTGCGAAGAACAGCACGAATCCGGCTGCGACGACCCAGAGCAGCGGGCTGACCTTCCTGGCCCTGCCGGACAGCGCCTGCACCAGCACCCAGCTCACGAAGCCCGCACCGATGCCGTTGGCGATCGAGTAGGTCAGCGGCATCACGGTGACGGTGAGGAACACCGGCAGGAGCACGCTGAAGTCGCCCAGATCTATGTACTTGATCTGCGCCATCATCATGGCTCCGACGATCACGAGCGCGGCTGCCGCGATCTCGGTCGGGACGATCGAGGTGAGCGGCGTGAGGAACATCGCGAGCAGGAAGATCGCACCGGTCACGACGTTCGCGAGCCCGGTGCGGGCTCCTTCGCCGATGCCGGCGCCGGACTCGATGAAGACCGTGCTCGACGACGACGAGGTGGCGCCACCGGCGATCGCGCCGACACCCTCGACGATCAGCGCCGACTTGATGCGCGGGAAGTCGCCCTTCTCGTCGGCGAGGCCCGCTTCCTTCGCGAGACCGGTCATGGTGCCCATGGCGTCGAAGAAGTTCGAGAACACGAGCGTGAACACGATCATGACGAGGGCGACGAGGCTGACCTTGTTGAAGTCGAACCCGAAGTCGACAGCGCCGATCAGGCTGAGGTCGGGGAAGCTGACGGGCGAGCCGGTGAGCGCGGGGACGGTCAGGCTCCAGCCGCCGGGGTTGAGCTCGCCGTCCGCGCCGATCTGCGGACCGAGGTGCCAGATCGCCTCGACGATCACGGCCAGCACGGTGCCGGAGACGAGGCCGATCAGCAGGCCGCCCTTGACCTTGCGTGCCACGAGGATGCCAATGAGGATCAGCGTCGCGACGAACAGCACGGTGGGGATGGTCGCGATCGAGCCGGCGATGCCGAGCCCGACCGGGGGCGATGCGGCTCCGGTCGCGGTGACGAACCCGGAGTTCACGAAGCCGATGAAGGCGATGAAGAAGCCGATGCCGACCGTGATGGCGATCTTCAGCTGGAACGGCACGGCGTCGAAGATCAGCTTGCGCAGGCCGGTGGCGGCCAGCAGCACGATCACGATGCCGTTGATCATCACGAGCGCCATCGCCTCGGCCCAGGTGACCTGGCCGACGACGGAGAAGGCGACGAAGGCGTTGATGCCGAGGCCGGCGGCGAAGCCGAACGGGAGGCGCGTGACGAGACCGAACAGGATCGTCATGACACCGGCGGTCAGCGCGGTCGCGGCGCCGACGGCGCTGAAGTCCAGCGTCGTTCCATCGACATCCGCGGCGCCGGTGAGGATGATCGGGTTGAGGATCACGATGTAGGCCATGGTGACGAAGGTCACCAGACCGCCTCGGACCTCGGTGCCGACGGTGGATCCGCGTTTGCTGATCTCGAAGAATCGGTCGAATGCGTTCTTGGGCTCCGCGGTCGCGGGAGCAGGGGACGGGGCAGTTGTCATCGGGGGAACCTCCGGAGGAGACGATATCGTGTCGTCCGCACCCTCGCGCGCCCCCGGGTCGCCCTCGGGTTCTCGTCGTAGTCTCGAAACGCTATGCAACGCCTCCTCGTCGCGCTCCTCGCTGCCATCGACGCCGCCATCGCGGCCGCCGTCGGTCTCGTCGTGCTCCTCGCGCCGCTGACCCTGCTGTGGACCCTCGCATTCGGCATCACGGCCGACTGGGGCGCCCTCTGGCCGCTCACCGGCACGCTGTGGGCGTTCGGTCACGGGGCGCCGATCGACGTGGCGATCCCGCCCGAGCTCATCGTCGCGCTCGCGATCCCCGCCGAGGCTGCCGCGTTCACGGTGTCGGTCACCCCGCTGGCGTTCCTGCTGTTCACGGTGCTGTTCGCGGCGCGCTCAGGCGCCAGGGCCGCGAAGGCCGGTGCCTGGGCGACCGGGGTGCTCTCCGGCACGATCGTGTTCGCGGCGATCAGCACGCTGGTCGCGTTCACGTCGCACGTGGCGGCCGCCGAGACTCCGCTCGTGCTCGCCTTCGTGCTGCCAGCCGCCGCGTACCTGATCGGCGCGCTGTTCGGTGCCGTCCGCATCGCCTGGGAGGACGGCGACGGCGGCGTGCTCGACGCGCTGCACGATCTCGTCGACTCCTGGGGTGATTGGGGCCCGGTGCCGGCATCGATCGTCCGAGGCGCCGCCTTCGTGCTGGTCGCCGTGCTCGGTGCCGGTGCGCTCGCCGTGGCGGTGATGACGCTGCTGCGTGGCGGCGAGATCGTCGCACTGTTCCAGTCCGCTCGCGTCGACGCGCTGGGCGCGGTCATCATGACGCTCGGTCAGCTCGTCTACCTGCCGACCATGATCGTCTGGGCGGTCTCGTGGCTCGCCGGTCCTGGTTTCGCGGTCGGCGTGGGCACGGCCGTCTCGCCGGCCGGCACGCAGCTCGGCGTGGTCCCCGGCATCCCGATCTTCGGTCTGCTGCCCGAGAACAGCTCGATCTGGATGCTGATCGTCATCCTGGTCCCGGTCGGTGCCGGCGCGTTCGCCGGGTGGGCGGTGCGCTCCCGCCTGGTCTGGGAGGGCACGCCGCTCACGATGGGGCCCCGCACTGCCATCGCTGGCGGCATCGGCGTGCTGACCGCGGGGCTCGCCGCGCTCGCGGCCGTGCTGGCGTCCGGCTCGATCGGGCCAGGACGGCTGACCGAGGTCGGACCGGCTCCGCTGCCGTTCGCCCTCGCGCTCGGTGCCGAGGTGCTGCTCGGCGCCGCGATCTTGCTGCTCGCACCCCGAAACAGGGACGAGCTCGCCGAGGAGCGCACCGACCGCTGGAACGCCGAGATGACCACGGTGTCGTCGTGGGACGAGGTGACGTCGGACGGAACGGCTTGGCCGACGCCCGCCGCCTGGCCTGCCGACGGCGAGACGGCCGAGGCGCCGATCGGATCAGCGGACGACACGGCGCCCCTCGATCTCGACCGGTTCCGGCCGCCGGGGGAGCCGCGGGACTGACGCCTCGCGGTCAGCGTTCGGCCCGACCGACGCACGGACGGAGCGGCCCGTCGGCCCCGGGTAGACTTGGCGCGTGCTCACGGTCGCCGTTCTCATCTCGGGCACCGGCTCGAACCTTCGCGCCCTCCTCGAGGCTGCTCGCCATCCCGATTTTCCTGCGCGGGTGGTCGTCGTCGGCGCCGACCGCGAAGCCGACGGCCTCGCCCACGCGGAGGAGTTCGGCATCCCCAGCTTCACCGTCCCGTGGCACGAGCACGAGAGCCGCGAGGCCTGGGGCGAGGAACTCGCCAGGCAGATCGACGTCTGGTCCCCGGACCTGGTCGTGCTCAGCGGCCTCATGCGGCTGCTGCCGCCGTCGCTCGTGGCGCGCTACTCACCGCGCCTGATCAACACGCACCCGGCGTTCCTGCCCGAGTTCCCCGGCGCGCACGGTGTGCGCGACGCACTGTCCTCCGGGGCGACGCAGACCGGCGCGAGCGTGATCGTCGTGGACGACGGCGTCGACACCGGACCGATCCTGGCGCAGGAGCGCATCGAGATCGTCCCCGGCGACACCGAGCACAGCCTGCACGAGCGCATCAAGCCCGTCGAACGACGCCTGCTGATCGACGTCGTCCGCGGCATCGCGACCGGCGAACTCGCACTGACCTCCTCATCCTGACCGACATCCCCCCAACGCCCTCACGCACGAAGGAGCCCATCATGGCCGGTCCCCGCCACGACCACTCGCTCTACCGCGAACGCGACACGGTGCCGATCCGTCGCGCCCTCGTCTCGGTGAGCGACAAGAGCGACCTGCTCTCGCTCGCCGCAGCCCTGGCCGACGCCGGCGCCGAGATCGTCTCGACCGGCTCGACCGCCGCGACGATCCGTGAGGCGGGCTATGAGGTCACCGATGTCGCCGCCGTCACCGGCGTCGCCGAGATGCTCGACGGGCGTGTGAAGACGCTGCACCCGAAGATCCACGGCGGACTGCTCGCCGACCTGCGCCTCGAGGATCACGAGCGCCAGCTCCAGGAACTCGACATCACGCCCTTCGACCTCGTCGTCGTGAACCTCTACCCCTTCGTCGAGACCGTCGCGTCCGGCGCCCAGGGCGACGACGTGGTCGAGCAGATCGACATCGGCGGTCCCGCGATGGTGCGCGCGGCCGCGAAGAACCACGCGAACGTCGCGATCGTCGTCTCGCCCCAGTCGTACCCCGCCGTCGTCGCAGCGATCGCGGACGGCGGCACCACGCTGTCGCAGCGCCGCGAGCTCGCGGCCCGCGCCTTCGCGCATACCGCCGCCTACGACACGGCCGTCGCGTCGTGGTTCGCCGAGGGCACCCTGAACGCCGAGGGCGACCTGCCGGCGCACCTGACGATCCAGGCCGAGCGTCTCGCGACGCTGCGCTACGGCGAGAACTCGCATCAGCGCGGCGCGATCTACACCCGCGCAGGCGGGCACGGCATCGCCCAGGCCACGCAGCTGCAGGGCAAGGAGATGTCGTACAACAACTACGTCGATGCGGATGCCGCGCTGCGCGCCGCTTACGACATGGTCAAGCCTGCCGTCGCGATCATCAAGCACGCCAACCCGTGCGGCATCGCCACGACCGCCCCGAACGCGCTCGACCCGATCGCCAGCGCACACCTCCGCGCCCACGAATGCGACCCGGTGTCGGCGTACGGCGGAGTGATCGCCGCGAACGGCACCGTGACGCTCAAGATGGCCGAGAACCTGAAGGACATCTTCACCGAGGTCATCCTCGCCCCGTCGTTCGAGCCGGCAGCGCTCGAGGTGTTCAAGGCGAAGAAGAACCTGCGGCTGCTGCAGCTGCCGGAGGACTGGCAGCAGGAGCGCATGGACGTCCGTCTCGTCTCGGGCGGACTGCTCCTGCAGGACGCCGACCGGTTCCCCGCCGATATCGTGTCCGTCGCCAAGAACTGGGAGCTCGTCTCCGGCGATCGCCCGAGCGACGCGGAGATGGAGAACCTCATCTTCGCGTGGAAGGCCTGTCGCGCGGTCAAATCGAACGCGATCGTGCTCGCGAAGGACAACGCGACGGTCGGTGTCGGCATGGGCCAGGTCAACCGCGTCGACTCGTGCCGCCTCGCGGTCGAGCGTGCGGGCGACCGCGCAGCCGGATCGGTCGCATCGTCTGACGCGTTCTTCCCCTTCGCCGACGGCGCGCAGGTGCTGATCGATGCAGGCGTGACCGCGATCGTGCAGCCGGGCGGATCCGTGCGTGATGACGAGGTCATCGACGCCGCCCGCAAGGCAGGCGTGACCATGTTCTTCACGGGAGAGCGTCACTTCTTCCACTGAGACGCGCGCCATCGTGATGTCCGATTTCCGCCAGCCGGCGTCGGGGGTGCGTGGCAGAGTTGAGGCATGAGCCTCCCGGTGACCGACTTCGACGAGCGATACCGTGCGATCAGCGCACGCGACACTCGCTTCGACGGGCAGTTCGTCACGGCGGTCAGCTCGACCGGCATCTACTGCCGGCCGAGCTGCCCGGCCCGCACGCCGAAGCCGCAGAACGTCACCTTCTATCCCACGAGTGCGGCCGCCCACGAAGCCGGCTACCGCGCCTGCAAGCGCTGCCTGCCCGAGGCGGCTCCGGGCTCGCCGGCGTGGGATGTGCGCGGAGACACGGCGGCTCGGGCGATGCGCCTGATCTCCGCGGGGGTCGTCGAGCGCGAGGGTGTGCCAGGGCTGGCTGCCCGGCTCGGCTACTCGCCCAGACACCTCACGAGGCTGCTCGCCGGCGAGCTCGGCGCAGGTCCCCTCGCCCTCGCCCGGGCGCACCGCGCGCACACGGCCCGCATGCTGCTGGTCGGCACCGACATGCCGATCTCCGACGTCGCCTACGCTGCGGGCTTCGCCAGCATCCGGCAGGCGAACGAGACGATCCGCGAGGTGTTCGGCCTCGCCCCTGGCGAACTCCGAGCGCGGCGCCGCACGGATGCATCCGTGGCGCCAGGCGCGATCGACCTGGTGCTGCCGTACCGGGGCCCGCTCGATGCGAGCGGCATCTTCGCGTGGATGCAGGCTCGGGCGCTGCCCGGCGTCGAGGAGGCCGCACCGACCTCGTTCGCGCGACACCTGCGGATGCCCGGTGGCCCGGCGTGGTTCGAGGTGCGACAGGATGCCGTGGAGCGTCTGCATCTGCGCGCTCGCGTCACCCAGCTCGCCGACCTCGCCCCGCTGGTCTCGACGGTCCGGCGCATCTTCGACCTCGATGCCGATCCGCAGGCGATCGACGAGGCGCTGTCGGCGCATCCTGAGCTCGCGCCGCTCGTCGCGCAGACGCCCGGCATCCGGGTGCCGGGATCAGCCGACCCGCACGAGATGCTGATCAGGGCCATGGTCGGCCAGCAGATCACCGTCGTGGCTGCGCGCACGGCGCTCTCGGCGCTCGCCGAGGCGCTGGGGGAGCGGACCGAGGACGGACTCCTGTTCCCGACCATGGCGGCCATCGCCGAGCGCGGCGCCGAGGTGCTGCGCGGCCCAGCCGCTCGGATCCGGGCGATCACGGGAGCCGCGGCCGCGCTCGCCGAGGGGTCGCTCACGCTCACGGTGGGCGACGACGGCGCCGAGCAGCGGGCCGCTCTGCTCGCCATGCCTGGCATCGGCCCGTGGACGGCTGACTACGTGCGCATGCGGGTGCTCGGCGACCCCGACATCCTGCTCCCCGGTGACGTCGCGCTGCGCGCCGGTGCTGCGGCATCCGGTCTCCCCGGTGAACCCGTTCCACTGACCGCCTGGGCCGAGCGCACGGCGCCGTGGCGCAGCTACCTCAGCGCGCACCTCTGGCGCGCGGCCCCCGTGCGTCGACCACGACTCTCGAAGGAGACAGCATGACCGCCATCATCCAGACCATCGGCACCCCGGACGGGGCCTTCACGATCCTCACCGACGATCGGCAGCGCGTGCTCTCGTCCGGCTGGACCGACGACGTCGAGCGCATCCTCGGTCGCCTGGCGGCAGCACTCCGACCCGACGAGCTCCGAGAGGGCGACACGGATGCCGCGGATGCCGTCGCCGCGTTCTACGCCGGCGACATCGCCGCGATCGACACGGTCGCCGTGCGCCAGCGGGGGACCTCGCTGCAGCTCGCCGGGTGGGCCGCGCTGCGCGGCATCACGCCGGGCGAGCCGCTGACGTACACCTCGTTCGCCGCCCGGCTCGGCAACCCCCGTGCGGTTCGCGCAGCCGCCTCGATCTGTGCGCGCAATGCCCCGGCGCTGTTCGTGCCGTGCCATCGCGTGCTCCGAACCGACGGCACGCTCGGGGGGTTCGCATGGGGGCTCGAGGTCAAGGACAGCCTGCTCGCACGGGAGGCAGCAGCGCAGGGATGAGGCCGATGCGTGCGGATCGGGAATGCCTCTTGCGTTCAGCTGGTTCACAGACATAGGCTGGTGGGCTGTCGCGTCAACCGGGCGACATCGCCGAGCCCCTGAGGAGGACACCATGACCACGATCTCCGTCGCGACGATCGCAGCTCTCGGCTCGACCCCGGTGCTTCCGCGCCCATAGAGCCACATCGCGCGCCGAGCCGCGCCCGCTCCGGATGCCGCACCCCAGGGTTCGCGCTCGCATCCGTCTGTTCTTCCGTCACCGAACGCCGTACGAAACTCATCTGAGAGACATGTCTTCCTCGCCTTCCCCGCAGAACAACGCCTCCCTGTCCACCCCTGCCGCGCTGTGGCGGCTCAAGCCCTTCGTGAAGCCGGTCATCTGGCGACTCGCCGGCGGTGCAGCCAGCGCGCTCATCGCCGCGATCATCGCCCTGATGATCCCGATCGTCCTCGAGCAGATCATGGCCGGGCCGGTGCAGTCCGGTGAGATCAGCGCGATCGTCGTCGGCGCGCTCATCGTCTTCGCCCTCGCTCTGGGTGAGGCCGTAATGGTCTGGCTGCGTCGTCAGTTCGTGCTGAACCCGGCCACCGAGGTCGAGTACCAGATGCGCACGACGCTCTACTCGCGCCTGCAGACGCTGCCCGTGTCGTTCCACGACCGCTGGCAGTCGGGTCAGCTGCTCAGCCGCATGATGCAGGACATCGGCCTCATCCGTCGCTGGCTCGCCTTCGGACTGGTGCTGCTCGTCGTGAACGTGCTGACGATCATCATCGGCTCGGTGCTGCTCTTCCGCTGGCACTGGCTGCTCGGCTCGATCTTCCTCGTGACCGCGATCCCGCTGTGGATCCGCGGCTACCTGTTCGAGAAGCGCTACGGCGCGCTCACCCGCCGGAGCCAGGACCAGGCCGGCGACCTCGCGACCAGCGTCGAGGAGAGCGTGCACGGCATCCGTGTGCTCAAGGCGTTCGGTCGTGGCAAGCACGCGCTCAACCGCTTCAGCCGTCAGGCCGAGACGCTGCGCGAGACCGAGATGAGCAAGGCGGGCGCCGTCGCGTCGATCTGGTTCTGGCTCGACCTGATGCCGCAGATCGCCTTCGGACTCAGCCTCATGTCCGGCATCTGGCTGATCTCGCAGGGACAGATCGATGAAGCTCAGCTGTTCGCGTTCTTCGCGATGGCCGTGGTGCTGCGCTGGCCGATCGAGTCGATCGGGTTCCTGTTCTCGTTCATGCTCGACGCCAGGACGGCGACCGACCGCGTCTTCGACATCTTCTCGGAGACGAACTCGATCACCGACCCCGAGCACCCGGTGCACATCGCCGAGCCTCGCGGCGAGCTCGCGTTCGAGAACGCACATTTCCGCTACCAGGACGCGGGTTCTCACGAGCGTGATCTGCTCGACGGCATCGATCTGGTGCTGCAACCTGGCGAGACCATGGCGCTCGTCGGTCTGACCGGCAGCGGCAAGACCACGCTCACCACGCTCCCCACGCGTCTGTACGACGTCACCGGAGGGCGCGTCACGCTCGACGGCGTCGACGTGCGCGACCTGCCGCTCTCGGAGCTGCGTCAGCACATCGCGATGGCGTTCGAGGACGCGACGCTGTTCTCGGCATCCGTCCGCGAGAACGTGCTGCTCGGCCGCGCCGAGCTCGATGTGCACAGCCCGGAGGCCGACCGTGTCATGCGCGAAGCGCTGGATGTCGCCCAGGCGTCCTTCGTCGACCTGCTGCCAGACGGCGTCGAGACGATCATCGGCGAGGAGGGGCTGAGCCTCTCCGGCGGGCAGCGTCAACGACTCGCGCTCGCGCGTGCGGTGGCCGCGGCCCCCAAGGTGCTCGTGCTCGACGACCCGCTGTCGGCGCTCGACGTCGACACCGAGGCGCTCGTCGAGGAGGCGCTGCGCCGCGTGCTCGCGGAGACGACAGCGATGATCGTCGCGCACCGTCCGTCGACCGTCGCGCTCGCCGACCGCGTCGCGCTGCTGGAAGCCGGCCGCATCACCGCGGTGGGCACGCACAGCGAGCTGCTGCGCACGAGTCAGCATTACCGCTACGTCATCTCCAGCCTCGAGGCGGAGGAGGCGGCGCGGACGGGAGCGATCCCGATCATCCGCGATGCATCGGATGCTTCGACAGACTCAGCGCCCCACGAAGCAGACGGCGGACCCGACGACGAAGCACGAATCACCGAGAAGGAGGTGCAGGCATGAGCTCCGCGATCACCGGTACCCAGGACGAGGACCGCTCCACCTATACCCGCGAGGAGAGCAGGGCGATCCGTCGCCGTTCGCTGCGCCTGCTCGGGTCGCTGATCCGTCCGCTGCGGCCGCAGGTCATCGTCGCGGCCGTGGTGCTGGTCGTCTCGACCGCGCTCCAGGTCGCCGGGCCGATCCTGATCAGCATCGGCATCGACCGGGCGCTCCCAGCGGTGCTCGACCAGGCCGACTGGATGCCGACCTTCATGATCGGCGGCATCTACCTGCTCGCGGGCGCCAGTGCGGCTGCGCTGATCGCCTGGTACGTCATCATCGCCGCGCGCATCACGCAGGCGATCCTGATCGATCTCCGCAAGCGCATCTTCCTGCACACGCAGCGACTGAGCCTCGAGTTCCACGAGTCGTACACGTCCGGACGCATCATCTCGCGCCAGACCAGCGACCTCGACTCGATCCGCGAGCTGCTCGACGGCGGCCTCAACAACCTCGTCTCGGGTGTGCTCTTCGGTGCCTTCACGTTCATTGCGCTGCTGGTCTGGGACTGGCAGTCGGGCGTGATCCTGGCGCTGGCCGGCGTGCCGCTCGTGCTGCTGATGCGCTGGTTCTACTCGCGGTCGCAGCTCGTGTACCGCGAGTCGCGCGTGATCAGCGCCAAGGTGATCGTGCAGTTCGTCGAGACGATGACGGGCATCCGGGCGGTGAAGGCGTTCCGCAAGGAGCCGCGCAACGACGTGGTGTTCCAGGACGTCGCCGGCGACTACCGCGATGTGAACCGCCGTTCGATGCTGCTGTTCGGCACGTTCGAGCCGGGACTCATGGGCGTCGCTGCGCTGACGCTCGGCCTCGTCGTGCTGTGGGGCGGCATCCGCGTCTCGACGGGAGCGCTCACGGTCGGTGTGCTGCTGTCGGCTGTGCTGTACGTGCGCAACTTCTTCGCGCCCATGCAGGAGATCGCGATGTTCCTGAACTCCTACCAGTCGGCCACGGCCGCGCTGGAGAAGGTGTCGGGTGTGCTCGAGGAGCGGCCGACCGTTCCCGACCCCGAGAAGCCGATCGACCTGTGGGAGTCCCGCGGTCACGTCCGCTTCGACGAGGTGACGTTCGGATACTCGGGGGAGAAGACGATCCTGCCGAACTTCTCGCTCGACATCCCAGCGGGGCAGACGATCGCGCTCGTGGGCACCACGGGTGCGGGCAAGTCCACGCTGGCGAAGCTCATCTCGCGGTTCTACGACCCCTCGATCGGCAGCGTCACGCTCGACGACATCGATCTGCGGTCGCTGCACCCGAAGGACCTCCGCCGTGCCATCGTGATGGTGACGCAGGAGGCCTACCTGTTCAGCGGCACGGTCGCCGACAACATCGCACTCGGCAAGCCGGATGCGACGCTCGAGGAGATCAAGTCGGCTGCGCGTGCGGTCGGCGCCGACGAGTTCATCTCGGCGCTGCCCGACGGCTACGACTCGGATGTCAACAAGCGCGGTGGCCGGGTGTCGGCGGGGCAGCGTCAGCTGATCTCCTTCGCTCGCGCGTTCCTCGCCGACCCCGCGGTGCTGATCCTCGACGAGGCCACGGCATCGCTCGACATCCCGTCGGAGCGCTTGATCCAGGACGCGCTGCAGACGCTGCTGGCCGACCGCACGGCGATCATCATCGCGCACCGGCTCTCGACGGTCGCGATCGCGGATCGGGTGCTGGTGATGGAGCACGGCCGGATCATCGAGGACGACACCCCCGCTGCCCTGATCGGCGGCACCGGCAAGTTCGCGCAGCTGCACGCCGCGTGGCAGGAGACGCTGGTCTAGCCGCCGGCATCCGGGTCATTCCTGCGGCCCATGCGAAGTTCGGCGGCCATCCCCATCCGGGGTGGCCGCCGAACGCGCGGGTGGCCGCAGAAATTCCGCACTCCGGCCCGCATCAGCGTGTGCGCTCAGTGGGCGGGAGGTGCAATCCGCGCGCGACGGCCGAAGCGACCGTGCGCTCGACGCCGTCCCAGTCGTGCATGATCTGCGCGTACGTGAACCGCAGCACCGTGTATCCGCGCATCCGGAGTTCCGCGTCGTGCGCGACGTCCCGGCCACGATCGGCCGCTGTGGAATGGTGCGCGAACCCGTCGATCTGAATCACTAGATGGCTTCCGATGACGGCGTCCACGTCGTGCCCTGCGAGACGGACCTGCTGACGGATCGGAACGCCCAACCCGCGCAGGCGGACGACGAAGACCGTCTCGAGACCCGAGTCCGATCTGCTGCGGACGGACCGAGCGAGCGCTCGTGACGACTCATCGCGCCACCGCACCGATCGAAGCGACTCGACGTCGAGGGATTCCTTCCTGATCGCAGACTCCCAGATCGTCATCGCCTCTTCGAAGCGGAAGCAGCGCGCGAGGTGCGCCAGAGCATCCTCGATCGATGTCGTCAGCGAGCGGGGTCCGAGATCGACCAATGGATCCGACCAGTGCAGAACGGCCTGACTCGTGTGACGGTGGGCGTTTCCCCCGACCTGCAGATGCAGCGTCGATGACGCGCCTTCGGGGATCCACCACGTGCGCCGGCGAGCAAGCGAGACGCAAGTCAGACGACCGGATGCTGCAGCGGCTGCACGCAGTTCCGGCGGTGCCGCACTGGTCGAGATCCACTTCGCACGGATCCGCTGGACCTCACCGGCTCGAATCGCTGCGCGGACTCGAGACGGTGGGTACCCCCATTCGCGTGCGTCCTCGCGGTGCGCGATCCCGCCCCGCGCTGTGACCCAGGTGTGCAGATTCATGTCGACAGGATCCCCCGGGTTGTGGATGCGCGGGCGTCGTGAGCGCAGTGACTGTGCATGATCTCGACGATCGGTGATCCGTGCAGGCCCTGATGCGACGTATGCTCTCGGACAGTTCTGCGGGGTCGCGCACGGTAAGCGGTCAGATCTCGACCGTGTGGCCGCAGAACCCGCGCGAGGCCGCAGAACCTGCTGCGTCCGCGACCCGAGCAGCCTGGTCCGGAGCGGAGCGGAGCGGAGCGGGGCGGAGCGGGGCGGAGCGGGGCGGAGCGGAGCGGCGATGCGCTGGGTAGCATCGAAGCATGGACCCGTTGATGCTGCTGGCCGAGTGGTGGTGGCTCGCGCCCGTCGCGGCGGGCGGCGTCACCGCCGGAGCGATCGGCGTCCGGCGGCGGACGAAGCGGAGCGGGCGACGACTCGCGGTCGATGCGGCCCGCCATGATCTGAGGCTCGCGCAGTCCGGGATCGCCGAGAAGCGGGCGGAAGTGAAGATCGCGAAAGCCGATCTCGCCCACGTGTCCGCTGAGCGCGCAGCACGCCGTGCGACGCCGGAGCAGCTCGCGAGCGCCCGACGGATGCTGCGCGACGCCGAGCGTGACGTGAAGGCCGCGACGGCCGACATCCGCGCACGGCGGGCCCGCCTGCAGGCAGCGAGGGCGGCGATCCCCGCGGCATCCGCCCCGCGCCCGCTCGAGCGTCTGCGCGCGGACCACGACGCGATCGTCGTGCGATGGATGCAGTACGAGACCGACCCAGCCAGTCAGATCGCGTATCCGGCCATGACCGACGTGAAGCAGCCGGAGACGGCCGCCTACCTGCGCGCGGCGGGCCGCGCGACCGATCTGCGCCGGGAAGCCGGGGACCGTCCGACGCCGGCCCAGTTCGCGGCGTACCGCGATGGCGTGGCACAGCTCGCCAGGGCCCTCGACGTCGCCGAGCACGGCGCTCGTGTGAAGGCCGGCGAGGCACCGGCAGGGCCGGGGTGGCAGGATGCCGCGCAGGAGGCGTTGTCACGCTCGGCCGAGGCCATCGACCGCGCCGCGGGTGCCGCAGCATCCGCGTTCACGGCGTGGACGACGCGCGGTCGCAAGAACCGCGACGACGAGGGCTAGCCTCCGGCCGTCGCTCGCCCTCGGCCGTCGCTCGCCCCCGACCGCTGCTCGGCCACGACGGTCCGCGTGCGCACGAGCTCGCGGTACCAATGCCCCGAGTCCTTGACGGTGCGATCCAGCGTGTCGAAGTCGACCCTGACGATGCCGAACCGCTTGGCATAGCCGTAGCCCCACTCGAAGTTGTCGAGCAGCGACCACACGAAGTAGCCGCGCAGGTCGACGCCCCGCTCGAGCGCCCGGTGCGCCGCCGTGAAGTGCCGCCGCAGGTAGTCGGTCCGCTCTGGATCCGGGATCGAGCCGTCCGCTGCGACCTCGTCCTCGAAGGCGGCGCCGTTCTCGGTGACCATGAGGGCCTGCTCGGGAAACTGCTCCGAGAGCGACACGAGCAGCTCTTCCAGCCCCTCCGGCGCGATGTTCCAGCCCATCGCGGTGTACGGCCCCGGCTGTTCGACGAACTCGACGATCCGGTCGCTCCCCGGCCAGGCAGTGCCACCGGTCGTGCCCTTGTGGCCGTCGTTGCGCTGCTGCTCCGAGACGCCGTCCCACAGGCGGACGGTCGCGGTGGAGTAGTAGTTCACACCCAGCACGTCGATCGGCTGGTTGATCGTGGCGAGGTCGCCATCGTGCACGAAGCTCCAGTCGGTGACCACTGCGGTGTCGGCGAACAGGTCGGCCGGGTACTCGCCGCGCAGCATCGGACCGGTGAACGCGCGGTTCGCGAGGGCATCGATCCGGCGCATCGCCTCAGCGGCGCCGTCGCCCTGCCCACGCAGCACGTGGAAGTTCAGCGTGACCGAGTAGTCGGGATCGCCGGTCGATGTCGCGCGCAGCGCCTGCACCGCACGACCGTGGGCGAGGTTCAGGTGGTGCACGGCGGAGAGCGCGGATACCGGTTCGTGCCGCCCAGGCGCGTGACCGCCCTGGCCGTAGCCGAGATACGCGGAGCACCACGGCTCGTTCAGCGTCGTCCAGGTGTGCACCCGGTCGCCGAGCGCCGCGCCCATGATCTCGGCGTAGCGCTCGAAGGCGTCGGTGGTGGCACGAGCTGTCCAGCCGCCGGCATCCTCCAGATACTGCGGCAGGTCCCAGTGGTACAGCGTCGCGACCGGCCGGATGCCGCGTTCGAGCAGTCCGTCGACGAGGCGGGAGTAGAAGTCGATCCCCGCCTGGTTGACGGCGCCCGCGGCGGTGGGGACGATGCGCGGCCACGCGATCGAGAAGCGGTACGCCTGCAGCCCGAGGTCGGCCATCAGGTCGAGGTCCTCGTCGACGCGGTGATAGTGGTCGCACGCGATGTCGCCGGTGTCGCCGTTCCAGACCTTGCCGGGCGTCCGGCTGAAGGTGTCCCAGATCGACGGGGTGCGGCCGTCCTCGGCGGCGGCGCCCTCGATCTGGTACGAGGCCGTCGCCGAGCCGAACGTGAACCCCTCGGGGAACACGAGACCGGAGCCCCGATAGTCGTCGAGCGGGCTGAGCGGGCTGGTCATCCGGTGATCTCCTCGAGGTCGACGCGGTAGGACTCGGCGCGGCCGTCCGGACTCGTGACCGTCACGGAGGCTTCGCCGGTGCCCCCGGCGAAGACACGCAGCTGCAGTCCGTCGTGGTAGTCGTACTCCGGGCCGTCGACGCGTGCGCCCCAGGGGAGCGCGGTGCCTGGGCGGACGTAAAGCGGGAGCGTGTCGAAGCCGTGCGTCTCTCTCCGCCACGAGCCGCCGGTGACGGTCTCGCCCGTGAGCAGCGAGGTCCACTCGCCCGACGGCAGGTAGAACTCGACCGTGCCATCGGCCGAGAACACCGGGGCGACGAGCAGGCTCGAGCCGAGCATGTACTGCCGGTCGAGATACGCGGCAGCAGGGTCGTCGGGGAACTCGAGCGCCATTGGCCGCATCAGCGGCGCACCGGTCGCCGCGGCATCCAGTCCCTGCTGGTACAGGTACGGCATGAGCCGCATCTTCAGATGCGTGAAGCGACGCGTGACCTCGACCGCCTCCTCGTCGAAGGCCCATGGCACCCGGTAGGAGCTGGAACCGTGGAAGCGCGAGTGCGAGCCGAGCAGTCCGAAGGCCGTCCAGCGCTTGAACACCGCGGCATCCGGTGTGCCCTCGAAGCCGCCGATGTCGTGACTCCAGAACGCGAATCCGCTCAGCGCGAGCGAGAGTCCGCCGCGCAGCGTCTCCGCCATCGAGGCGAAGGTCGAGGTCGAGTCGCCGCCCCAGTGCACCGGCATGCTCTGGCCGCCCGCGGTCGCCGACCGGGCGAACAGCACCGCATCGCCCTCGCCGCGGACGTCGGTGAGCACCTCGAACACCGCACGGTTGTACAGGTCGGTGTAGCGGTTGTGCATGCGCTCGGGGTCGTCGCCGTCGGCCCACACGACGTCGGTCGGGATGCGCTCGCCGAAGTCGGTCTTGAAGCAGTCGACCCCCTGCGCGATCAGTCGGCGCAGGTGCCCCTGGTACCAGGCCGTGGCGTCGGGGTTCGTGAAGTCGACGAGGCCCATGCCGGCCTGCCAGAGGTCCCACTGCCACACCGAGCCGTCGGCGCGCTGCACCAGGAAGCCCTGCTCTGCGGCTTCGCGGAACAGCGGGGAGCGCTGCGCGATGTAGGGATTGATCCACACGCAGACGCGGAGATCCTTGTCGTGCAGCCGAGCGAGCATCCCTTCGGGGTCGGGGAACACCCGAGGGTCCCACTCGAAGTCGCACCAGTTGAACTCGCGCATCCAGAAGCAGTCGAAGTGGAACACCGACACCGGCAGCTCGCGAGCGGCCATCTCGTCGATGAACGAGTTCACGGTCTGCTCGTCGTAGTCGGTGGTGAAGCTGGTCGACAGCCAGAGGCCGTACGACCAGGCCGGCACGACGGGAGGCCGCCCGGTGAGGGCGGTGTATCGGCCCAGTACGTCCTTGGGTGTGGGGCCCGCGATCACGAAGTACTCGAGCACCTCGCCGGTCACCGAGAACTGGACGCGCTCGACCGCCTCCGACCCGATCTCGTACGAGACGTGGCCTGGATCGTTCACGAGCACGCCGTAGCCGCGGTTCGAGAGGTGGAACGGGACGTTCTTGTACGCCTGCTCGGAGGAGGTGCCGCCGTCGGCATTCCACACCTCGACGGACTGGCCGTTCTTGACGAGCGGGCCGAAGCGCTCGCCGAGGCCGTAGATCAGCTCGCCGACACCGAGATCCAGCTGCTCGTGGACGAACGCGGATGCCGCCGGCGCACCGCCGCCCTGCCTGGCGTTGTCGACGACACCAGGGTCGACCTGCGCGCCGGGCGCGAGCTGGACATAGCCCTGCGCCTTCCCGCCGCTGCCGGTGACGCGACGGCCGTCGACCTCGAACGAGAGATCCCACGGCGCACCGGGTGCGATCCTTGCCACGAGCGCGCCCGCATCCAGCACTCCGCCGGTCGGCGAGACCGAGACGGATGCTCCGGTGCCGCCGGCACCCGGCAGCCTGAACCCGTCGCGGCGACGGCCGCCGACGTGATGCGCGATGCGCACGCGGATCACGCCCTCGGCTGGGGAGGACAGCGTCGTGGTCAGCACCGGTCGATTGAGCACGTCGCCGCGTTTGGTGATCGCCATGGTCGGTGCGGTGATGACCAGGCCTGGGCCGTCGGGGGTTTCTGTGGTCTCGGCGATGTCGTAGGCCTCCTGCGCATACAGCGCGGTGACGCCGGGACGCAGCTGCCAGAACCCGTCGGTGAACTTCATTACTTGACTGCTCCTGCCGTGATGCCGCGTGTGAGCGTGCGCTGGAAGATGAGGAAGAAGATGAGTGTGGGGATGATGCCGAGGAGCGCGGACGCGCTCGTCGTGGTCACGTCCATCAGGCGGTCGCCCTGCAGCACGCTGATCGCGACCGGGACGGTCTGATTGGCGTTCGAGGCGAGGAACGTGAGCGGGATGAGGAACTCGTTCCACGTCCAGATGAAGAAGAAGATGAGCAGCACCGAGAGCGTCGGGCGGCTGATCGGGAAGACCACGCGCCAGAGGATCTGCCAGCGGCTCGCGCCGTCGAGCGATGCCGCCTCGAGCACCTCCTTCGGGAAGGTGCCGTAGACCGAGGAGAGCAGGTAGGTGCCGAACGCCGCCTGGATCACCGTGAACACGATGATCACCGCCCACACGTTGTCATACAGGCCGACCGATTTGAACATGTAGTACAGCGGGTAGAGCAGCGCCTCCTGCGGCAGCAGGTTGGCCAGCAGGAACAGCAGCACGATCCAGGAGCGTCCTCGCACGCGGCCGATGCCGATCGCGAAGGCGTTGAGCATCGAGATCACGACGGCGAGCACCGCGACGATGCTGGAGATGAAGATCGAGTTCCAGACCTTCTCCGGGAAGTTCACGCGCTCCCAGAACTTGGTGATGCCGCCGAAGTCGAGCGTCTCGGGGAACGCGAGCGGCCCCGAGGTCGCGTAGTCGACCGGCGACTTGAACGAGTTCACGAGCACGAGGTAGAACGGCGCGATGACGAGCAGCGCGCCGACCACGACGAGCGCGAGCAGCAGCCAGTCGATCGGCCGCTTCTTCGTCATTCCGCCGCGAGGACGCGTCTTTCCCGGCTTGCCGGTGACGATGGCAGTGGTGGCGTGCATCACAGTCCCGCCCTTTCCTTGCGCTCGAGCGAGTTCTGGACGCGGATGAAGATGATCGACACGATGACCACGACGATCGTGAGCACGGTGGCGATCGTCGCGCCGTAGCCCACGTTCCGCTTCGTGAAGAACTCCTGATAGGCGTAGTACGCCGGCACCAGGGTGGCGCCGGCCGGACCGCCGCGGGTGATGATGTAGACCGGGCCGAACACCTTGAGCGCGGCGATCGTGCAGGTCAGGGTCACCACGAAGATCTCCGGTCGGATGATGCTCATCGTGATGGCGGTGAAGCGCTGGAGCCAGTTCGCACCGTCGAGCTCGGCGGCCTCGTAGAGCTCCGGGTCGACGCGCTGCAGTGCGGCCATGAACACGACGACCGGGTAGCCGAGCTGCACCCAGACCATGACCAGCATCAGCACGATCAGCGCGGACGGCATCTGGCCGAGCCAGTCGTAGGCGGGGATGCCGAAGGCGCCGAGGATCTGGTTCAGGGCGCCGTCGCCGCCTGGACGGACGATCCATCCGATCACGATGCCGGCGACCGCGATCGGCAGGATCTGCGGCAGGTAGTAGGTCGCTCGCAGGAAGCTGCCGACCTTGCCGCCGAACTTGCGGCCGACCACGTCGAACAGCAGGGCTGCGACGATGAGGCCGACGATCGTGGGAACCACGACCATCGCGAGGATCATCCAGACCGAGTTCGTGAACGATGTCCAGAAGTCGCTGTCCGTGAAGAGCTTCTGCCAGTTCTGGAGGCCGATGAACTCCGGGGTGCGCACACCCTTCCACTTCGTGAAGGTCAGGTACACGTTCCAGATCAGCGGCACGATGACGATGACCAGCAGCAGCACGAAGCCGGGGAGCAGGTAGATCCAGTAGGCGCCGGTGCCGCCGCTGCGCTGCGGGATCGACGGCTGTTCCGGTGGGAGCGCCGTGCGGCGGCGCTGGCGGGTGTCGAGAGACATGTTCAACTCCTGGAGAGTGCGGGGGCGGCACCGTCGTGGCTGCCGCCCCCGCGAGTGCGGATCAGCGGAAGTCCGCCGTGCCTTCGTCGTACTGCTCGCCGAGGTTGGCGTCGGTGGTCGCGGCATCCTGCACGCCGGTGATGAGACCCTGCAGCTCCTGCACGATCACGTCGTAGAAGCCGGGTGCGGGCCAGTCCGGGTAGAACGCCAGGCCGTCCGCGTCGAGGACGCCGTTGAACGTCTCGATCAGCGCTGCGCTCTTCTCGTCGGTGATGTCGGCGGTGTCGGCGGCGACGGGAAGACCGCCGTTGTTGCCGATGATCGCCTGGATCTCGGGACGCATCGTGATGTCGATGAACTGGTACGCGAGGTCCTTGTTGGCTGCGTTCTCCGGGACGACCCAGAGGTTGCCGGAAGAACCGAGCGAGAGGTCGGCGCCGGGGAACGCGGTCATGCTCCAGTCGAAGCCGGTCGCCTCGGAGACGAAGCGCCCGAACCACCAGGAGCCCGACACGAAGATCGGCGAGGTGCCGTTGATGAAGGAGACTCCGGCGTCCTCGGCCTTGACCGACGAGACGTCTGAGGCGATGTAGCCCTTGTCGACGTACTCCTGCAGCGTCTTGGTCGCCGAGGTGATCTCGGGACCCTGCCAGTCGACCGGATTCTTGTAGAGCTGGTAGTCGTCGACGAAGCCGCGGTCGCCCTCCATGAGCGCGAGCTGGTACCAGAGCTGGCCGAGCGGGTACTCGGCGCCGGCCTCGGCCAGCGGAGTGATCCCCTTGGCGACGAAGGCGTCGAGCACGTCGACGAACTCGTCGTATGTCGTGGGGATCGCCAGCCCGGCCTCGGCGAATGCGGTCTCGTTGTAGTAGACGCCGACGAACTCGCCGTAGTTCGGCACGCCGAACCAGGTGTCGCCGCCCATGACGCCGTCTTCCGAGTACTTGGCGGTCGTCTGCAGCGACGGCGCGAGCTTGTCGGCCCAGCCGTACTCCTCGACGGCATCCGAGATGTCGGTGATCAGCCCGGTCGATGCGAGGAAGCCTGCGGTCGCGTTGCCCTTGTTGAACTCCATGAGGTCGGGTGCGGCGTCGGTGTCGAGCACCTGGCTCGCGGTCTTCTGGATCTGCTCGAACGACTTCTCCTCGAACTCGACCTTGGCGCCGGTCTCCTTCTCGAAGATCTTGATCGCCTCGGCCCAGGCCTTGCCCATGGCGCTGTCGGCACCCTCGTAGTGCCAGAGCTTGAGGGTGTCACCGCCGCCGCTGTCGCCGTCGGATCCGGCGGTGCAGCCGCTCAGCACGACTCCTGTCGTTGCGAGGGCGGCCAGTACTGCCAGGGTCTTCGTCCTGCGGATGTTCCGTGCCATCGTCGGCACTCCTTTCTCGGTGGCCCATGGGGCCGGACACTTCATCGGGTCGGGATGTTCAGTTGTGGGGCGCATTCGTCGAAGCGTTTCGACATCGGCGACGGTGAGGCTGGGCCCGCCGGTGTCACTCCCGTGCGGGAGCGATCGAGCCGGCTGGGCGGTAGATGGGCGGGATCAGGTGGATCTGGGCCGGCAGGCGCGGATCCTCGAGTCGCCGAACGGCGATCTCGACGGCGAGCTCGCACGAATCCTGCGGGACGAGCGGGATCGTGTCGATCGGAGCGGGGAGCATGGCGGTGTCGAACGATGCGGCGGCTGAGACGATCGACACGTCGACGCCCAGCCGCAGCCCTCGCTCGCCGAGGATGCCGAGGAGGATCTCGTGCACATCGTCGGCGGCGTGCACGATGAAGGCGCGGATGCCGTCGTCGAGTGCGGCGGTGATCGCCGCACGGACCACCGCTGGCTCCGTGGCGAGCGCACCGGACGAGGTCCAGGTCAGCGCGACCGCACGTGCATCGCTGCGCTCCTGCACGCCGCGGAGGAGGCGGCGCGGGAAGTTCGACTTGCGATAGGAGACCTCGGTCTGGCCGAGCAGCAGGATGCGGTCACTGCCAGCGTCCGCCAGGCGGTCGACCGCGAGGTGACCCGCGGCCTCGAAGTCCAGGTCGACGCAGGTCAGATCGCGCTGATCATCCGGCAGGCCGATGAAGATCGTGGGTGTCCGGACCGAGCGGGCGATCTCCACGCGCTCGTCGTCCGGCGCGACGTCGAGCACGAGGATCGCGTCGACCAGGTTGCTCGCGGCGACGCGGTTCATGCCCTCGGAGGTCTGCTCGTCGGTGAGGAGCAGGATGTCGTAGCCGCGGTGCCGCGCGGCCACGGCGGTCGCGAGCACGAACGCCATGTGCGTCGGAGCGTGGGTGTCGGCGCGGAGCGGCTCGGTGAGCGCGAAGATGTTCGTGCGTCGACCGGCGAGCATGCGGGCTCCGGCATCCGGCTGGTAGCCGAGGGACTGCGCGGCGTCCTCGATCCGTCGTCGCGTCTTCTCGGAGACCGGGCGCTTGCCGCTCAGTGCGTAGGAGACGGTGCTGATCGACACACCGGCGGCAGCTGCCACCTCGTGAATCGTCGTCATCGTGACTCCATCGTCGCTCTGTCTCGGCCGTCGAAGCGCTTCGCTTCCGGCTCTTCAGCGATGATAGACAGCCCACACGAGTCAGCGCAAGCTTTTTGTGGTTCCTGGCAACATATTGCTCGCCGATCCCCGGCGCAGCGCCTCGCCACCCGCATCGGAGACGCCGATCAGCAGGGCGACGGGGTCTCGATGGGGGAGGGGATTCGGGGCCCCGCCGCCGGCCTAGGAGTCGATGCGGATCGAGGCGATGACCTCGGAGTACTCGGTCTCGCCGACCGGGGTGAATCCGACCCGGAGGAAGAAGGCCTCCGGCCCGTCGTCACCGGCTTCGTAGATGACGTCGACGTGATCGACGCCGCGGTTGCGTGCTTCGCCGATCAGGCTCTCGACCGCGAAGCGACCGATACCGCGACCCTGGTCGTCGGCGTCGACGTTGATGCGCCACAGCACGGAGCGGAAGTGCTCCTCCGGGGCCTCATCGTCGAAGTTGGCGCTGACGAACCCGACGACGGCGTCGCCGTCGAGCACGACCCGCTGCCAGGAGGTCTGGGGATTGATCACGGTCGCTGCGATGCCGTAGGACACCGGAGCGAGGAACTGCTCCTGTCCGGGCTTGAGCGACAGGTTGTTCACCGCGACGATCGTCGCAGCGGAGAGTTCCACCATGCGCAGTTCGGACATGACCCCAGGCTAACCCCTCGGGCACGGGCGCACACACATCGCCCGAAGAAATCCGTCTGAGGGATGACGGTGGCCGGACGCCAGGTCGGACGCTCGGAACGCGGGCCGGAAGCCGCTCAGGTATCTTGGTATCGAGACAAATCGACCTCGTGAACGGAGAACCTCCCGGTGACCGACGACGCCATCATCTACACCTATACAGACGAGGCACCGGCGCTCGCCACCGCCTCGTTCCTTCCGATCGTCCAGGCCTTCAGCGGCCAGGCCGGCATCGACTTCGAGACTCGGGACATCTCGCTCGGCGGCCGCATCCTCGCGGCCTTCCCGCAGAAGCTCACCCCTGAACAGCAGGTGGGCGACTCCCTCGCAGAGCTCGGCGGCCTCGCCACGCTCCCCGAGGCGAACATCATCAAGCTGCCGAACATCTCGGCATCCATCCCGCAGCTGAAGGCGGCGATCGCCGAACTGCAGCAGCAGGGCTACGACATCCCGTCCTTCCCCGACGACCCGGAGTCGCTCGAGGAGAAGGACGTGCGCGCGCGCTACGACCGCATCAAGGGCTCCGCTGTGAACCCGGTCCTCCGCGAGGGCAACAGCGACCGCCGTGCCCCGCTGGCGGTGAAGAACTACGCGAAGAAGCACCCGCACCGCAACAAGCCCTTCGCCGATGGATCCAAGACCCGCGTCGCGACGATGGGGCACGACGACTTCAAGTCGAACGAGAAGTCGTGGGTCGCAGCGAGCGACGACGTGCTGAGCATCCGCCACACGGCCGCCGACGGCACCGTCACCGTGCTGAAGGAGGGCCTCAAGGTCCTGCCGCGCGAGATCATCGATGCGACCTTCCTGTCGGCCGCAGCGCTCGACGCATTCCTGTCCGAGACTCTGGAGCAGGCGAAGTCAGAGGACGTGCTGTACTCGGTGCATCTGAAGGCCACGATGATGAAGGTCAGCGACCCGATCATCTTCGGTCACGTCGTCAAGGCGTTCTTCGCCGACGTGTTCGCGAAGTACGGCGACGAGCTCACCGCGGCCGGCCTCAAGCCGAACGACGGACTCGGATCCATCCTCTCCGGGCTCTCGAGCCTGGCCGACGGCGCCGAGATCGCGGCGGCGTTCGACGCGGCCATCGCCGAGGGGCCCCGCCTGTCCTACGTCAACTCCGACAAGGGCATCACCAACCTGCACGTGCCGAGCGACGTGATCGTCGACGCCTCGATGCCCGCGCTCGTCCGCAACGGCGGCAAGCTGTGGGGGCAGGACGGCGGCGAGGGCGACACGATCGCCGTCATCCCCGATTCCTCGTACGCCGGCGTGTACCAGGCCGTGATCGACGACGTGATCGCGAACGGCCCGCTCGACCCCGCCACGATCGGCACGGTGCCGAACGTCGGTCTCATGGCGCAGGCAGCCGAGGAGTACGGCAGCCACGACAAGACCTTCGAGATCGCAGCAGCCGGTGTCGTGCAGGTCCTCGACAGCGAGGGCAACGCGCTGATCGAGCACGAGGTCGGCGCAGGCGACATCTGGCGCGCCACGCAGACGAAGCACATCGCGGTGATGGACTGGGTCAAGCTGGCCGTCACGCGCGCACGTGCCTCCGGATCGCCGGCGGTGTTCTGGCTCGACGCGAACCGCTCGCACGACGCGCAGATCATCGCGAAGGTGCACCAGGGTCTGGCGCTGCTCGACACGCACGGCCTGACGCTCACGATCCTCGCCCCCGAGGAGGCCACGCGCTACACGCTGGCGCGCATGCGTCACGGCCTCGACACCATCTCGGTGACCGGCAATGTGCTGCGCGACTACCTGACCGACCTGTTCCCGATCCTCGAGGTCGGCACGAGCGCCAAGATGCTCTCGATCGTGCCCCTGCTCGCGGGCGGCGGACTGTTCGAGACCGGCGCGGGCGGATCGGCACCCAAGCACGTGCAGCAGCTGGTCGAGGAGAACTACCTCCGGTGGGACTCGCTCGGCGAGTTCTTCGCGCTGGCGGCGTCGCTCGAGCACTTCGCCGACCGCACTGGTAACGAGAAGGCGCGCGTGCTCGCGGAGACGCTGGACGCTGCGACCGGCACCTTCCTCGAGGAGGACCGTTCGCCCGGTCGTGCGCTCGGCACGATCGACAACCGCGGCAGCCACTTCTACCTGGGCCTGTACTGGGCGCAGGAGCTGGCGAAGCAGACGAAGGATGCCGATCTCGCAGCGGCCTTCGCTCCGATCGCGGCGACGCTCGCGGAGAACGAGCAGAAGATCGTCGGCGAGCTGAACGCGGTGCAGGGCACGCGGGCCGAGATCGGCGGCTACTACCGTCCCGACGTAGCACTGGTCGCTGCGATCATGCGTCCGTCGGTCACGCTGAACGGGATCATCGACGCCCTCAGCTGACACGGAGACACGAAGAAGGGCGGATGCTGCGAAGCATCCGCCCTTCGTCGTGTCTGTCGAGGAACCGCCCTGGCGGTCTCCGGTGCGAGCCGCTAGTTGTGGACAGCGACCTCGAGGCCGACGGGCGACCAGTCGTACACGTACTTGGCCAGATCGATCGGCAGGTTGACGCAGCCGTGGCTCATCCGGGTGCCGAAGTTGTTGTGCCAGTAGGTGCCGTGGAACCCGATGTTCGTCGTGAACCAGGTGATCCACGGCACATTCTCGGTGCAGTACGGCGCACCGGGGTAGCAGCCCATGTCCTGCATGCGCGTGTGCGCGAAGACCTTGAAGTTGCCGGTCGGGGTCAGGGTGCCCGGAAGGCCGGTGGAGACGGCCCAGGACTGCACGACGTTGCCGTTCTCGTACAGGGTCGCGCGCTGCGAGCCGAGATCGATGTCGATGCGGCGAGCGAGCGACACGACCTCGAACGGTGTCTCGGAGACGGTGAGGGCGAAGTTGCCGTCGCCGGTCTGCAGTTGCGCCGCGAACTCCTCGGCGATGCCGGAGGTGTCGCCGAGTGCGCGTCCGTTCGCGCCGACCTGCTCCTGGCGGAGCACGGTGCCGGCGGAGTCGACGATGTTGGTCTCGTTCACGGGTGCGCGATCGACGAGCCCGGGCAGCGCGTCGATACTCGGCTGGATCGCGGCGGCGTCGGCCTGGATCCGAAGCTGTCCGTCGTCGTCGACGACCGACAGCCAGGTCGACGCGACATCGGGCGAGACCGGGACGGTGCGCTCTTCGCCGATGTAGAACCCGGCGGTGGAGAGCATGGTGTTCAGCGATGCGGCCGTGGTGGCTGCATCATCGTCGGAGACCGCAGCGAGCGCCTCGGCCGGACCGCCGGGATACTCGAGCGTCTGGGCGCCGCCTGCTACGGCGTCGGTGATCGCAGCGGTGAGATCGCCGATGTCGATGCCGGTGCCGGCCTCCGAGGGAGTCGTGATGTACTGCTGGGTCGCGGCGTCGAAGACGACGCCGGCGTCGACGGGGTCGACGTAGCTGCTGGGGACGGCGGCGCGCAGAGCGCTGGTCGCGGCGGCGGTGTCGAGGGTGATCTCGCCGGGGACCGCATCGCCCATCCAGGTGGTGACGTTCCAGAACGGGCGTTCGGCGAACGCTTCGTCAGCCAGTGCCTTCGCGTCGATCGTGGCGCCGAGGTCGGCGCCGGAGAGCACGATCCCTTCGCCTTCGCCGGTCAGCGTGATCTCGGTCGACGCCAGGTGCGCGTCGACCGCTTCGGCCGCTGCGCCCGGCGTCAGGAAGCCCACCGGGATGCCGGCGACGGTGGTGCCGGGAGCGATGAGGAACATGGATGCTGCGCCTGCACCGATCGCGACGACGCCGAGACCGAGTCCGATCCAGAGGCCGAGGCGGCGCTTCTTGGGCTTCGGCTCGATCGGAGCCCAGGCGAGCGGCTGGTCGCCGGTGGGCGGCTGCGCGTTGTCGGATGTCTCGGCGGGCGTCAGCGGAGTCGTCGCGCGGTCATCGCCGAACGATTCGGTCTTCTCGTTCTGCGCGGAGATCAGATCGGTCACGCACTCACCCCCCGGTTCATCAAACGTGTCCTATTTGACAATGGTACGTGATGGGAGGTAACGGGGAGGCAACGGTCGTCGGGGGCGCTCGCGCCCCTCCCGTCAGTCGACGATCGCGATGCCGTCGATCTCGACGAGCATCTCCTCGCGGGGGAGTCCGGTGAAGACGGTGGTGCGGGACGGCAGCACGCCGTTCGTGGTGTGCGCGGTCACGAACTCGCCGTACGCGTCGTTCATGATCGGGAAGTCCTCGCGCTTGGTGAGGTAGACGCGCAGCATGACCACGTCGTCGAACGTCGCACCGGATGCCTCGACGATCGCCTTGACGTTCTCGAGTGTGCGGGTCGTCTGCGCCGCGACATCGCCGGGGAAGAGATACTCGTTCGTCACGGGGTCGACCGGCCCCTGGCCCGAGACCTGCACGAACGGGCCCTTGCGGATGCCCTGGGAGAACGTGTGGGCGGGGGCGGGGGCGGCGTCGGTCGAAACGCGGGTCTTCGCAGTCATGATTCCAGCCTAGTAGCCTTGTTAGATGCCTCTACAAATTCCCGATCCCGCCCTCGGCGCCTGGGCGAAGGGCTTCCCGGCACGCGCTGCCGGACTCCGGCTGTCGGAGGTGGCCGATGCAGGACTCCGTCTCTCCGACCTGCCGACCCCGGTGCTCACGGTGCACGAGGCGGCCCTGGCGCACAACGAGGAGACGGTCTTCGGCTGGGCGAGCGACCTGGGCGTGCACCTCGCGCCGCACGGCAAGACCACGATGGCTCCTGCGATGTGGCAGCGACTGCTGGACGCCGGTGCGTGGGGCATCTCGCTCGCCACGCCATGGCAGGCCGAGGTCGCGATCGAGGCCGGCGTGCACACGGTCCTGATCGCCAATGCGGTGACGGATGCCGCGGCCGCCGCACGACTGGGCGAACTGCTCGACGCCGACCACGACCTCCGGATCCTGTGCTGGGCCGACTCGGTCGCCACCGTCGACATCCTCGCGGCAGCGCTCGCCGGGGCGACCCGTCCCCTCGACGTGCTCGTCGAGCTCGGCGGCGCGCACGGGCGAACCGGCGCGCGGACGATCGAGGAGGGCGAGCGCATCGCCGGGGCGATCTCTGCCGCGCCAGGGCTCCGTCTCGCCGGCGTCACCGGGTACGAGGGTCCGTTCGGACCCGATCGCGGCGCGGATTCGGTCGCGGCGGTCGACGCCTACCTCGAGACGCTCGTGGCCCTGCATCAGCGCCTGGGGTACCCCGACGGCATCCGTCCGGTGCTCAGCGCAGGAGGCAGCTCGTTCCCGGATCGCGCCGCTGCCGTCCTGTCCTCCCAGCGCGAGACGGCTGACGTGGTGCTGCGCTCCGGCGCCTTCCAGATCCACGACGACGGGTTCTACTTACGGATGTCGCCGTTCGGTCCGTTGACGGGCACCGCGCCCCTGCGCTCCGCCATGCACGCGTGGTCGAGGGTGCTGTCGCAGCCGGAGGACGGGCTCGCCCTCCTCGACGCCGGGCGCCGCGACGTGCCGTTCGACATCGATCTGCCGACGCCGCAGTCGGTGGCCGGCGAGATCACGGCTCTGAACGATCAGCACGCCTTCCTGCAGCTCGCAGCCGGTGCGTCGGTCGTCGTCGGCGATGTCGTTCGCCTCGGGCTCTCGCACCCGTGCACGGCCTTCGACAAGTGGCGCGTGGTCGCGGTGATCGATGATCCCGATGCGGACGACCCCCGCGTGGTCGGAGCGGTCGCGACATGCTTCTGAGCGCTGAGAAGGCCGCCGATGGCCTGGTCCGCGTCTACCGCGGCGCCGTGGTCGTCGACGGCACCGGTGCCACCCGATACGACGCCGACGTCGCGGTCGAGGGAGCGCGGGTCGTGGCGATCCTGCGCCTCGACGATCCTGCGCGCGAGACGCTCGAGCTGCCGGACGCCGCGATCGAGATCGACGCGCGCGGACTGGTGCTCGCCCCCGGCTTCATCGACATGCACGCGCACAGCGAGCTCGCGGTGCTCACCGGTGCGGCGCATGAGGCGAAGATCCGGCAGGGCGTCACGACCGAGGTGCTCGGCCAGGACGGACTCGGCTACGCGCCGCTCGACGACGCGACCGCCTCTGTCATCCCGGCGCAGATCGCCGGGTGGAACGGGATGCCGGCAGCGGCGCACTGGCGCAGCATGGGCGACCTGCTGCAGGCGATCGATGAGACGGCCGTCGCGAATGCCGCCGTGCTCGTGCCGCAGGGCAACCTGCGGATGATGGTCGTCGGCCACGCGAACCGTCCGGCCCTGACCGAAGAGATCGACGCGATGTGCGAGCTGCTCGGCGACGCCCTCGACGCCGGCGCCTTCGGCATGTCGAGCGGCCTCACCTACACGCCGGGCATGTACGCCGACACGGCGGAGCTCGAGGCGCTGTGCGCCGTGGTCGCCGAGCGCGGCGGCTACTGGGCTCCGCACACCCGCAGCTACGGCGGGGGAGCGCTGGACGCATACCGCGAGGCGCTCGATATCGGTCGGCGCACCGGCTGCCCGATCCATCTCACGCACGCCACCATGAACTTCGTCCCGAACCGAGGCAGGGCGCGCGAGCTGCTCGCGCTGGTCGACGAGGCGATCGCAGACGGCGTCGACGTGACGCTCGACACCTACCCGTACCTCCCCGGCGCGACCACGCTGGCGGCGCTGCTGCCGAGCCGGCTCGCCGAGGGCGGCGATCTCGTGCGTGTGCTCGCCGAACTCGACGCCGATGGCCGCGAACGCGTGCGGGTCGAGCTGGAGGAGATCGGCTGTGACGGCTTCCACGGCGAACGCGCCGACTGGACCGCGATCCAGATCTCCGGCGTCGCCGACCCGGCGCTCGACCACCTCGTCGGCCGCACCATCGCAGAGATCGCCGAGTCCGACGGACGTCGTGCGGTCGACGTCGTGATCGACACGATCGTCGCCGATGGGGGAGCCACCGGCATCCTCATGCACATCGGCGACGAGGGGAACGTGCGCGAGATCATGCGCCATCACCGCCACACCGCCGGCAGCGACGGCATCCTGATCGGTGCCCGACCGCATCCGCGAGGACGAGGCACGTTCCCTCGCTACCTCGGCCACTACGTGCGCGAACTCGGCATCCTCACGCTGGAGGAGGCCGTGCGGCACCTCGCCGGAACGCCGGCTGCGCGGCTCGGCCTCGACCGAGGCGATGCGCCGCGCGGTGTCATCCGCATCGGCGCGACGGCGGATCTCGTGCTGTTCGATCCGCACACGATCGCGGCCGGCGCGACCTTCGAGTCCCCGCTCGAGCAGCCCATCGGCGTGATCGACGTGCTGGTGAACGGCGTCGCCGTCGTCGCATCGGGCGATGTCACCGGTCGCACGCCGGGTCGAGCCCTGCGGATGGCTCCTGCCGCGCACCGCGCGACGCTGCCGAGGATCGACGCTCGGATCGATCCATCGGCGCCCGGCTTCGCCTGGACCGCCCGCACGCCGGTGCTCGCCGACGCGGAACTCGCGCACATCGCGGCGAGGCTGACCGGCGATCCCGGCGTCGTCGCCGGTGAGCCGCCGATCCGACTGCGCGTGGACGCGGCAGTGGCGGCGGAGGCGTTCGCGGCAGGTCGCATCGGCGACGAGGCCTTCCGGCTGACGATCGCCGCACACGGCATCGAGATCGTCGGTGCGACCGCGGCCGGCGCGTTCCGCGGGGCGGCGACGCTCCGTCAGCTCCGCGCTCCTGGAGCGGAGACGGCCGTCCTGCCCGCTGGCGTGTGGGAGGGGGCGCCGGCGTATTCCTGGCGAGGCGCGATGCTCGACGTCGCCAGGCACTTCCGGCCGGCCGACGACATCCGACGGCTGATCGACCTGCTCGCGGATCATCACCTCAACGTCCTGCATCTGCATCTCACCGACGATCAGGGGTGGCGTTACGAGGTGCCGGGATTCCCGCGGCTCACCGAGATCGGCGCGATCCGTGCGGCGACCCAGCTCGGGCACGGCGTGCACGCGACGGTCGAGCCAGGCGTGCACGAGGGGAACTACACGACCGCCGAATTGCGTAACCTGGTCGCGTACGCCCGTGAGCGGTTCGTGACGCTGGTGCCCGAGGTCGAGCTGCCAGGCCACATCCAGGCGGCGCTCGCCGCCTATCCGCACCTCGGCAACCCGGATGTCGGCGACCCGGTCAGCGTGCCCTGGGAGCGCTTCGGGGTCAATCCCCGCACCCTCGCCCCGACCGAGGAGGCGCTCGCCTTCGGACGCGCCGCGATCGATGCGCTGTGCGAGGTCTTCGATTCCGAGTGGATCGGGATCGGCGGCGACGAGGTGCCGGTCACCGAGTGGGCGGAGAGCGCCGCAGCACGGGAGCGGATGCGCGAGCTCGGCCTCGCGACACCGCACGACGTGCAGCCGTGGTTCACGGCCGAGTTCGTGGCGCATGTGCGCAGCCGCGGACGCACCGCGCTCGCCTGGGACGAGGTGCTCGAGGGCGATGTCCCCGAGGGCGTTCGGGTCCTGGCCTGGAGAGGGCCGGTCGCGATGCAGGAGGCGCTGCGGCGCGGCATCCCGGTCGTCGCCTGCCCCGATCTCGAGGTCTACCTCGACTACGCGCAGTCCGAGTCGGCGGAGGAGCCGATCAGGGTCGGGCCGCCCTTGACCATCGAGCGCGCGTACACGCTTCGGGTGCCGGAAGGGTCGGTCGGCGGTCAGGCCAACGTCTGGACCGAGCACCTCCCGACCAGGGACCGCGTCGACTTCGCGATGTTCCCCCGGCTCGCGGCGATCGCCGAGCGCCTCTGGGATGGCGGGGACGCGGAGGACTTCTCGGACTTCGCGCGACGACTGCCCACCCACCTGATCCGCCTCGCAGCCGCCGGGGTGCGGTATCGTCCCCTCGACGGTCCGACGCCGGACCAGCGGCGTCCCGGGGTGCCGGAGAAGCCGATGACGATCGAGGCTCGGGAGGAGATCGTCGCTGGATTGGTCGAGAAGCTGGTCGCCAGGGCCGTGGAATCGGTCGACACGGCCTCGCGGCTTGAGTAACGTTTCGGTAACCCTCACCGCGCGTCGCACGGCAGAGGTTGCACAATTTTTGTTCGTAAGGTCTACTAACAAACATGTCCGCTTCGGATGAATCGCGTCCCGCCACGACGGCAGAGTACGTCGGAGGCAACAGCCATGCCTTCGGCCCTGGGCGCCACCTGCGCTCCCGCGCGAAGGTGCTTCCCGAACACGCGCGCGGACACAACCGCGCACTCGTGCTGCAGACGCTCTATCACGCCGGCGCGATGAGCCGTGCCGACCTCTCCAGGGAGACCGGCCTCACCCGCGTGACGATCTCGGATCTCGTCGCCGAGTTCATCGCAGACGGCATCGTGATCGAGATGGGCGTGCGCGAGACCGTCGGTCCCGGCAAACCGCCGATCCTGATCGACATCGATCGCGTCGGACACCAGATCATCGGCATCGACCTCTCCGGTCCGAGCGCCTTCGTCGGTGCGGTGCTCAGCCTCGACGGCGATGTGCTCGAACGGCGTGAGGTCGCGCGGCCCGAGGGGCCAGACGGCGACGCGGTCTACGCCGCGATCCTCGATCTCGCACGGCAGCTGGTGGCGGCGTCCACGCAGCCGCTGCTCGGCGCAGGCATCGGCACCCCCGGTGTCGTGCGCCCCGACGGCCTCGTGCTGAGCTCGCCGAACCTCGGCTGGACGAACTTCCCGCTCGAGGCGAAGCTCGGCGCCGACCTCGACCTGCCGGTGCTCGCCCGCAACGACGCGAACGCAGCGGTGCTGGCCGAGTACACCTTCGGCGATGCCAAGGCCGACTTCATGCTGATCAAGATCGGCCGGGGGGTCGGTGCCGGCCTCATCACCGGCAGCCAGCCGCTGCTGGGCAGCCGCTTCGCAGCCGGTGAGATCGGTCACGTCGTGGTCGGCACCGACGGTGGTCCGCGTTGCGCCTGCGGCAAGGACGGATGCCTCGAGGCCTGGCTCAGCGTCAGCCGACTCCGCGATGCGCTGGCCGAGGAGCCGACGGCTCGTGACGCGATCCTGCGCGACGCCGGCACCAGGATGGGGATCGCCATCGCCCCGATCGTCGCAGCGCTCGATCTCTCCGAGGTCGTCGTGTCCGGTCCCGCAGATCTGCTCGACGGCATCCTGATCGACTCCGCGATCGAGACCCTGCACGCCAGAACGCTGGAGGGCGTCTTCGAGGACACCCTCATCCGCCTGACCCGCCAGGAGGACATCGTGCTGCGCGGCGCCGCCGTGATGGTCCTCTCCGCCCAGCTGGGCGTCTCGTGATCTCCGCCATGACCCGCACCGGGAGCGGCATCCGATGAAGGGTGCTGACTTCGCCGACCTCGACGGTCGGCAGATCCGTGTGGGCCTGGACGTCGGCGGCACCAAGATCGACGCGGTCGCTGTCTCGCCGTCGGGGGACATCCTCGGACGCCTCCGCCGCCCGACAGGATGGGGCGACGACGCGGTGGTCGAGAGCATCGTGCTCGCCGTCAGCGCGCTGGCCGACCAGACGCGATTCGCGGTATCCGACATCGGCTCCGTCGGCATCGGCATCCCAGGTCTGGTCGACGCCGACACCGGCCGCGTGCTGCATGCCGTGAACCTCGGCGTCGAATCGCTCGACCTGGCCGTGCGGGCGCAGCAGGCGCTCGGCGTGCCCTTCCGCGTCGAGAACGACGTGAAGGCGGCAGCCCTCGGGGCCGCAGTGCTGCGTGGCGTGACCGGCTCCATGGCGTACCTCAACCTCGGAACGGGCGTCGCCGCCGGGATCGTGATGGACGGTCGGATCTGGCGCGGTGCGCGCGGCACCGCCGGCGAGGTCGGCCACATCTCGGTGGACCCCAATGGACGCCTGTGCGGCTGCGGTCAGCGCGGCTGCGTGGAGACCTTCTGCGGCGGCGGTGCGCTGTCGCGCGCGTGGGGCCGACCCGGTGCGCTCCCGGTCAAGGACATCTTCGACGCCGCCGCTGCTGGCGACGAGACGGCGCTCGCGCTGCAGGCCGACCTCTACCACGGCGCTGCCGCCGCGGTGCGGGTGCTCGTGCTGTCAGCCGACGTCGAGACCGTCATCATCGGCGGTGGGCTCACCGCGCTCGGCGAACGCCTGGAGCTCGGCATCCGCAACTCGCTGCGCGCCGACGCCGAGACGTCCGCGTTCATGCGTTCACTGCACCTGGAGGAGCGGATCGAGCTGCTCGTCTCGGGCTCACCCGCTGCCGCATTCGGCGCCGCACTCGTCGGCGCATCCGTCCCCGAGAAGGAGATCGTTCCCCATGGCTGAGGTCGTCATCGTCGAGAGCGCGGAGGCCGCAGGGTCTCTCGTCGCCACCGAGATCTTCGAGCTGATCGCGCAGCGCGCCGACGCAGTGCTGGGGCTCGCCACCGGTTCGACGCCGCTGCCCGTGTACGAGGCACTGCGGCAGCAGCGCGAGGGTCGGGACCTCTCGCTCGTGCGCGGCTTCGCGCTCGACGAGTACGTCGGCATCGACCCGGCGCACCCGGAGAGCTACCGCTCGGTCATCACCCGCGAGGTCATCGAGCCGCTCGGCCTCGACCCGGAGCGCATCAACGTGCCCAACGGCGCCGAGGCGACCATCCAGCACGCCGGCGACGACTACGAGGCGGCGATCGCCGAGGCGGGCGGCGTCGACCTGCAGATCCTCGGCATCGGCACCGACGGCCACATCGGCTTCAACGAGCCCGGCTCATCGTTCGCATCGCAGACGCGCGTGAAGACGCTCACCGAGCAGACGCGTGCCGACAACGCGCGCTTCTTCGACTCGATCGACGACGTGCCGCGGCACTGCATCACGCAGGGGCTCGGCACGATCCTGCGCGCGCGCCACCTCGTGCTCCTCGCGTTCGGCGAGGGCAAGGCGCAGGCCATCGCCGATGCCGTCGAGGGACCGCTCACGGCCATGCTGCCGGCGTCCGCGGTGCAGCTGCACCCGCACGCCACGATCGTCGTCGACGAGGCAGCCGCATCGCGTCTGAAGCTCGCCGACTACTACCGCTACACCTTCGCCAACAAGCCGGCCTGGCAGGGCATCTGAGCCCGCTCAGCCTCGCAGCGCCGGCCACGCGAGCGGCAGCAGGTGCTCGAGGCTGAGCGGAGCCAGGGGGAGCGTCTCGACGTCTGCGGGCGTGATCCAGCGCAGTTCGGCGAGCTCGGCCTGCACCGTGACCGTTCGCGGGTCGATCGAGGCCGCGAACGCATCGGCCACGACGCGGTGCCCCGGCTCGTTCGCGGCCGCCGACACGAACCTGCCGAGCGGAGTGAGGTCGCTCTCGGCGAGCTGCAGGCCGAGCTCCTCCTCGAGCTCGCGGATCAGCGTCTGAGCGGGGGACTCGCCGGCCTCCGGCTTGCCACCCGGCTGCATGAAGCGCTCCGTGCCCTGCTTGCGCACGACGAGCACCCGGTCATGCTCGTCGACGATGACGGCGGCGCTCACGTGGATGTCAGGCACCTGCGTCACCTGTCTGCTCGAAGACCTTGCCAGGGTTGAGGATGCCGAGCGGGTCGAACACGCGCGTGATCTGCCGCTGCAGTTCCCACTGCGCGTCGCCGAGCTCCTCGGCCAGCCAACGCCGTTTCAGGACGCCGATCCCATGCTCGCCGGTCAGGGTGCCCCCGAGGCGGATCGCGGCGCGGAAGAGCTCGTCGGCCGCCGCCCACACGTGCGCAGGGGTCTCGGTGCCCTCGAAGATGAAGTTCGGGTGCAGGTTGCCGTCGCCGGCATGGGCGACCGTCGGGATCACGAGCCCGTACTCGCGCTCGATGCGTGCGATCTCGTCGAACATCTCGGGCATCGCACTGCGCGGCACCGACACGTCCTCGATCAGCGTCGTCCCGAGCGAGGCCATCGCGGCGTGCATCGAGCGTCGGATCGCGAGCAGCCGTTCGCCCTCTGCTGCGTCCTGCGTGAGCTCGGTCGTGCCGGCGTTGGCCCTGAGCACCGCCACGATCGTCTCGGCCTCTGCGACCGCGGCAGGGCCGTCGGTCTGGATGGTCAGCTGGGCTGCGCCGGCCGGGGGAGCGGGCAGCAGGAGCAGGGCGTGCACGGCGGCGAGGCTCGCCGCATCCATGAGCTCCATGATCGCGGGCTGCACGCCGGAGGCGGTCACGGCCGCTGAGGCTGCGGCCGCGGTGCGGACATCGGGGAACGTCGCCGTGACGGTGCAGGTCGCGCCTTCGACGAGCCGACGCAGCTTCAGGGTGGCGCCGACCACGACGCCCAGGGTCCCCTCCGAGCCGATCACGAGCGAGGTCAGGTCGAGACCCGTGACCCCCTTCACGCTGCGGTGGCCGAGGTGCAGCAGCCGACCGTCCGCGAGCACCAGGTCGACGCCGAGCACCGCATCGCGCACGACGCCGTACTTCGCGCACAGCAGTCCGCCGGCGCCGGTGGCGATGTTGCCGCCGACGGTCGAGATGTCGCGGCTGGCCGGATCCGGTGCCCACCACACGCCGTGCGCGGCGAGCTGACGGCTGAGGTCGGCGTTGAGGATGCCCGGCTCGACGACGGCCAGCAGGTCATCGGGGCGGACCTCGGTGAGTGCGTTCATCCGCATGGTCGAGAGGACGATCTCACCTGCGCCCGCGTTCGCTGCGCCAGCGAGACCCGTACCGGCTCCGCGGACGACCACCGGCGTGCGGGTCGCCGAGGCGATGCGCATGGTCTCCTGCACGTGCGCAACCGTCTCGGCATGCACGATCGCGATCGGGCGGCCGGCGGCGGCATGACCTGATCGGTCGGCCCTGGCGGCTTCCAGCGCTGCGTCTTCGACATCGACGAGATCGCCGAGGGCCGCCGAGAGCTGCGCCAGGACGCTCACGACAGTGCGCGCCGCCCGCTGATGACGCCTGCCGCGATCGCCACGACGCCGAAGGCCGAGCCGATCAGCGCCTGATCCATGGACCACCATGCGATCGTGACGCCGACGTAGATCAGCAGCTCGACGATGGCCCTGAGGTACGGATGCACCCGCAGCACGGGCTTCGGCGAGAGGAAGAGCGCCCAGACCAGCAGCACCACGAGCGGCGCGCCGATGCCGAGCACGACGCTCCACGGGAGCGCCCAGGTCGCGAAGCCCCACAGGGCGAGCGAGGCGATCGCGAGCACCAGGACGATGGCGCGGACGACGTCGAGAACCGTGATGACCGGACGCTCGACGCCGGGTACGGGAGCGGGATCCGGAGACATGGCTCCAGTCTATTCGGCGGCCGCCGGTGCCTCGTCCGCAGGGGCAGTCGCGGGGGCTGCCGCCGCAGGATCCTCTGTCGCCTCTGTCGCCTCTGTCGCCTCTGTCGCCTCTGTCGCGGGGACGGGCGGCGCGGGGTCCTCGGTCGCGGCCGGGGCGACGGGAGCCGCCGCGACCGTGATCTCCTCGACCATGTCCTGTCCGACAGCGGGCTGATCGGCAGGCGTCAGGTCGGCGACTGCCGCGTCGGTCGGAGCCTCCACGACCGACTGCTGATCGTCGGTCGGAGTCTCCTCGACCGGTGTCGGTTCTTCCTCTGGCTCGGGGGGCGCCGCGATCGCCCGGAGCGTCGTGGTGATGACCGGACCGGGGCCGGTCGCGAGCACGTAGCGGAACGTCACGGTCGTGCTCGTCGAGAGGAGCTGCCACAACGTCGGACGCAGGTCGATGACGCCCGCACCGCTCGCGTCGAGCGTGACGGTCTGTCCGCCACCGCCATCGTCGATGAAGGCTTCGATCGTGTTGGCGGGAAGGCCTTGGACCGGCACGCTGTAGTGGAGCACCAGCTGGTCATCCAACCAACGAGTTGCCACCCCCAATGTCGGTGGGGTCGTCGGAACCACGGTGCCCGGGTCGGTCGGCGCCGTCGGCGTCTCCGGCACGTCGGGGACGGGTGCCGGTGGCGTCGTCGCCACAGGCGGCACCACGACGGGAGGGGTCGGCTCGGCGGGCGCGGGATCGGCGACATCCGCCTCGTCCGCGATCGGCGCGACCTTCTCTTCCGGCTTCGGAGTCGGAACGGGCGGTTCGATGATGACCGGCTCGTCCAGCGACATCGATGCGTCGGGTCCGACGTCCGACGCGATCGACGAGGAGTCGGACTCTCCCGCGCTCGGCTGCGACGCCGTCGGGCCGGCGCCGATGAGCCCCGGCACGACGGCCGCGGCGACGACGACACCGGCGACCACGAGTGCGGCAGAACCGACTCCGACCAGGGCGCCCATTCCGGTGAGCATGCCGGCGGCTGCGCCCCCTCCGCCGGCTGCGCCACCACCGGCTGCGCCACTGCCAGCAGCGCCTCCCGCCGTGGAACCGCCGCTGCCACCGGCAGAGTGAGCCGAGGCGAGTGCACCGGACGCGCCGGCGGCGACACCAGGATCGCCCGCGAACACCGCAGCCGGCACGACGGCCGGTGCGAGGGCGGCGATCTGCGCGCCGTTGCCCTGCAGCGTGGCGAGGTAGCCGGCGGAACCGGTGATGCCGAGCACGAGCGGCAGGAGCACGAGGCCGAGTCGCATCGACACGTCCTTGGCCTCGGCAGCCACGATCATGCAGCGGGCGCACTCGTCGAGGTGCGCCTCGAGACGGTTGTGGTCACGCGTGCTGAGGTTGCCGCGCGAGTATGCGCCGAGGTGCTCGATCGTCCACTGGCAGTCGGAGCCGGGGGCAGCGCTTCGCAGGTGCGCCTGGATCCAGGCCTCGCGAAGGCCCTCCCTGGCGCGGAAGGCGAGCTGCGACACCGCGCCGGCCTTCATGCCGAGCAGGGGAGCGACCGCCTGCGGCTTCATCTGCTCGATCTCGGTGTACCAGAGCACTTCCTGCCAGCGCGACGGGAGGCTGCGGAAGGCCTGTGCGGTGAGGCTGCGGTCGAGCGCCTCGTTCGTCGCCTGCTCGGTGCTGTCGGGGTCGGCGACCGTGTCGAGCTCGTCGATCGCAGACTCGCGGCGCGACCGCCCCCACGCAGCGGCGGTGTTGCGGATGCTGGTGAAGAGGTAGGCGCGGAACGAGCCGTTGGGCCCGCCGCCCTTGATGATGGCCTGGTAGATGCGGGTGTACGACTCCTGGACGAGGTCGTCAGGGTCGATCGAAGAGGTCACGGATCGTGCGACCGCCATGCCGGAGGGGTAGTGGCGTCTCCAGAGTTCACCGAACGCCTCCGGGTCGCCGGAGCGGGTGCGGAGGATCAGATCGGCATCGGCGATCGGCTCGTGAAGGGGGGTGTCTTCGTGCACTTCCATCAATCTGTCTCGGGGCGCTCGTGCGCCCTCACAAGAGAGACGCGCGAGTGGGCTGTTCATCACGCGTCGTCTCCATTCTCGCTCGGATCAGGCCGCAGGGCCAGCCCTCGTCGCGGATTCGTTGAAATCGGTCTCGGCGGAGAATCCCAGTTCAGATCGGACTTCCATCGGAGGCCGCGAAGAAACTTCAAAAAAGTCTCGGATACCGCGTAATGGATCGGGACACGCTTCGTCTTCTCCCATAGAGACAGCCGTGAGGAACTTCACCGGGGGGCGAAGTTCTGGCGCTGGTGCCGGGGGCAACCGCACCAGCCGAGCGGGTCGAGAGCCTCGGGGGAGGAGTTCTCGGCCCGCTCGCTCTGACTGCGGATGGGCCACCGGATTCTGGGGAAACGGTGGCCCGCACCGCGGTCGCACGACCGGAGAGCGCAGAGCTGCGCGTCGTCTCGCGATCAGCGGACGGAGCCTCGCACAGAGAGGCGCCCTCCCAGCCATACGCGGACGACGCGCAGCTCTCCATCCAGCAGCACGGCGTCGCCGAGTCGGCCATCGCGCAGGGTCCCGAGCTCGGCATCCATTCCGATCGCCTTGGACGGCGTCTCGGTCAGGGCCTGCACAGCCGCGGCCAGCGGAACGCCGGCATGCACCGCCCGCTGCAGCGCCACGTCCTGCGTCAGCGTGGAACCGGCGATCGACCCGGTCTCATCGGCGCGCGCGATGCCGTCGGCCACCGTCACGCTGACGGCACCGAGGTCGTAGTGCCCATCGGCGCTGCCGGCGGCCGCCATCGCATCGGTGATGAGCGCAACGCGCCCTGGAGCCGAGGCGAACAGCAGAGCGATGATCTGCGGATCGAGGTGCACGTCGTCGGCGATCGCCTCGAGCACCACTCGGTGATCAGCGGCAGCGGCCAGCACCGGCCCGGGCGCGCGATGGTGGATGCCTGGCATCGCGTTGAACGCGTGGGTCAGGATCGATGCCCCGGCCTCGAAGGCGGCGCGGGCCATGGCGGCATCCGCATCCGTGTGGCCGACCGCTGCTGCGGCGCCCGCAGCCACGATCAGTCGGATCGCCTCGAGTCCTCCAGGCAGCTCCGGTGCGATCGTGACCTGTCGGATGGTGCCGTGTCCTGCCTCGAGCAGGCGCTCGACGTCAGCAGCCGCCGGCTCGCGCAGCAGCGACGGCTCGTGGGCCCCGTGATGCCCGGGGTCGAGGAACGGGCCCTCCAGGTGCGAGCCGAGGATGTCGGCATCCGTCTGCATCAGGTCGGCGATCGACGCGACGCTGCGAGCGAGGTCGTCCAGCGGAGCGGTGACGAGGGAGATCACGGCGCGGGTGGTCCCGTGCTCGCGGTGCAGCGCGCGAGCGGTGCGGATCGCGTCGACGCCGTCATCGAACGAGGCTCCTGCGCCGCCGTGTCCGTGGATGTCCACGAATCCTGGCGCGAGGATGGCGCCGGGTCCTGCGGCCTCGGTCGCATCGACGACCTCGTCGGCCCGCGCCCACCCCGTGCCGGTGCCGCGCGCGACGACGCGGCCGTCCTCGATCCGGATCCAGGCGTCGTCGATGATCTCGCCGCCGTCGATCAGGCGCGCGGAATGGATGACCAGGGACCCGGTCGCGGAGGAGTGCACGGTCATCGTTCGCTCCAGGGGATGTCGTCGGAGGCGTGGAAGTCGATCGACTCAGCGTTCCACAGTGGTGCGAGCGATCCGAGTCGCGTGCGGAACGACTCCCAGGTGCGCTCCGGAGCCTGCTTCGTCGACCACGCGATCTCGGCCTGCGCAGCGGCGCGCGGGAAGACCAGCTGCTCGACGTCGCTGAGCGTGCGCGTCGTCTCGGACCACAGCGGCGCCTCGACGCCGAGGATCGCAGCGTCAGGCACATCGAGGATCGCCGTGGGCTCCCACTCATACGAGGAGCGCACATCGATCACGCCTGCCCAGGTCAGGCCGAGCGGGAAGTCCGGCGTGTACTTCATGTCGAGATACGCGACATCGGCGGTCGACATGATGAGCGATCCGCCGCGGGCGACGAAGTGCGCTGCCTCATCGGCGTGTGTGCCCTCCGGCGTCGTCTTGCCCCAGTACTGGCCGATCGTGCCGGTGGCGATGAGCTCTGTCGCGCCGACCTCGTGCCAGGCGACGGGCGTCTTGCCGGCATCGACCACGATCTGCGTCGCTCGCTCCACGAACAGGTCGAAGTCGGCCTTCGGGGTGCCGAGCGACTCGTCGCCGCCGATGTGGATGTACGGCCCAGGGGTCATCTCGGCGAGCTCGCGGACCACGTCGCGCACGAAGTCGTACGTGCGCTCCTCGTGGATGCGGACGCTGGAGTGGCCGACGCCCCAGCCGAGGTAGCTCTCGCCGGCAATGGGCAGCGGCTGCCCGAGGCGCTCGGACTCGGCGATGAGGCCGTCGTTGAGCACCGGCGCCTCGACGAGCTCGGGGTAGGCGACACCGATCGCGTGGGTGTGCCCTGGCAGGTCGATCTCCGGGATCAGGATCATGTGCCGGGATGCCGCGTACTCGACGAGCTCGCGGTAGTCGTCCTTCGTGTAGAAGCCGCCGCGGTCGCCGCCGGCTGCGGTCGAGGACGACAGCTCGGTGAGCAGCGGCCAGGAGTCGATCTGCACGCGCCAGCCCTGGTCGTCGCTGAGATGCAGGTGCAGGCGGTTGAACTTCAGTGCGCTCGTCGCGTCGATGAACTTCTTCACCTCGGTCGCGTCGAAGAAGTGCCGCGTGACGTCGAGCATGACGCCGCGGTGCTCGAACCGCGGGCTGTCGGTGATCTCCGCGCGGATGATGCCCCAACCGTCCTCGTCCTCGCGGAAGAGCTGGCGCAGGGTCTGCACGCCGAAGAAGAGTCCTGCCTCGTCGCCGCCGACGATCTCCGCGTTCTCGCTGACCCGGAGCGTGTAGCCCTCCGCCGGCGCGGCAGCCGGGTCGACGCGCAGCACGATGTCGCCCTCGGTCGGTTCTCCGTCGATCGTCGAGGCCAGCCGGATGCCGCTGCGGTCGGCGATCGCATCGATCAGCTGGGCGACCACGGGGGAGGCGCCGAGCACGCGCGACGTCGCGCCGACCGGCATCCGCCCCTCGCCGACGACCGTCACGGCGGGGATCGGAACAAGGGGAAGGGAATGGGGAAGGACCATGAACAAAACCTACCGTGCAGAGGGCTCGGGGCACAGGGTGAATCGGCTATGCTCGTAACCGTCGCGACTGGCGTCTGGGTGGACTACCACCGGGGAGCGACTGACCACGGAATTCGACCGCGCGCCTGGGCCGATTGGTACACCCTTCGAATCCGTTGTCAGAGGAGCATGTCATCATGACCGACCGTTATTTCAACGCCCCGCTTTCCGAGGTCGATCCCGAGATCGCCCAGGTCCTGGATCGAGAACTGAAGCGCCAGCAGACGTTCCTCGAGATGATCGCATCCGAGAACTTCGTGCCCGTCTCGGTCCTGCAGGCGCAGGGCTCGGTGCTCACGAACAAGTACGCCGAGGGGTACCCCGGCCGCCGCTACTACGGTGGCTGCGAAGAGGTCGACATCGCTGAAGAGCTGGCCATCCAGCGCGCGAAGGATCTGTTCGGCTCCGAGTTCGCCAACGTCCAGCCGCACTCCGGCGCATCAGCCAACGCCGCCGTCCTGCACGCGATCGCCCGCCCAGGCGACACCCTGCTCGGCCTCGCTCTCGACCAGGGCGGACACCTCACGCACGGCATGAAGATCAACTTCTCCGGCCGTCTCTACGACATCGTCGCCTACGGTGTCGACCCCGAGACCTCGACGATCGACATGGACGAGGTCCGTCGCCTCGCCATCGAGCACAAGCCCAAGGTCATCATCGCCGGCTGGTCGGCCTACCCTCGCACGCTCGACTTCGCTGCCTTCCGCGCGATCGCCGACGAGGTCGGCGCGCTGCTCTGGGTCGACATGGCACACTTCGCCGGTCTCGTCGCGGCGGGGCTGCACCCGAACCCGGTGCCGCACGCGCACGTCGTCTCGTCGACCGTGCACAAGACGATCGGCGGCCCCCGTTCTGGCTTCATCCTGACGAACGACGCCGATCTCGCCAAGAAGATCAACACGGCCGTGTTCCCGGGGCAGCAGGGCGGTCCGCTCATGCACGTGATCGCCGCCAAGGCGACCGCGTTCAAGCTCGCGGCCACTCCCGAGTTCAAGGAGCGCCAGGAGCGCACCGTGCGGGGCGCGGCGATCCTCGCCGAGCGCCTCTCGCAGCAGGACGTGAAGCATGCCGGCATCGGTGTTCGCTCCGGCGGCACCGACGTGCACCTCGTGCTCGTCGACCTGCGCGAGGCAGCGATCGACGGCAAGCAGGCCGAAGACCTGCTGCACGACATCCACATCACGGTGAACCGCAACGCGGTGCCGAACGACCCGCGTCCGCCGATGGTCACCTCCGGCCTGCGCATCGGCACCCCGGCGCTCGCCACACGCGGATTCGGCGACGCCGAGTTCACCGAGGTCGCGGACATCATCGCGCTCGCGCTGCTCCCCGATGCCGACGTCGAGTCGCTCCGTGCACGCGTCGACGCCCTCGCTGCGGGCTTCCCGCTCTACCCGGAGCTGCAGCAGTGACCGCGAAGATCCTCGACGGCAAGGCGGCGGCGGCCCAGATCAAGGCCGAGCTCACCGAGCGCGTCGCGGCGCTGAAGGCCAAGGGCATCACGCCTGGCATCGCGACCGTGCTCGTGGGCGCCGACCCGGCATCCCAGCTCTATGTCGGGATGAAGCACCGGCAGTCCGAGGCCGTCGGCATGAACTCGATCCAGCGCGAGCTGTCGGCTGACGCCACGCAGGCCGATGTCGAGGCGCTGATCGACGAGCTCAACGCAGACCCGGACTGCCACGGCTACATCGTGCAGCTGCCGCTGCCGAAGCACATCGACACCGATGCGATCCTCGAGCGCATCGACCCGGCCAAGGATGCCGACGGGCTGCACCCGACCAACCTCGGTCGGCTCGTGCTGAACGTCAACAGCCCGATCCACACCCCGCTGCCGTGCACGCCGCGCGGTGTGATCGAGCTGCTGCTGCGCAACGACTACGACCTCAAGGGCAAGCACGTGGTCGTCGTCGGCCGCGGTGTCACGATCGGACGCTCGATCGGGCTGCTGCTCACCCGCCGCGACCTGAATGCCACGGTCACGCTCACGCACACCGGCACGGTCGACATGCCGAGGTACCTGCGCGAGGCCGATGTCATCGTCGCCGCCGCCGGGGTGAAGCACCTGATCCGCGCCGAGGACGTGAAGCCCGGCGCCGCCGTGCTCGACGTCGGCGTGACGCGCGAGAGCGATCCGGAGACCGGCAAGAGCCTGGTCTTCGGCGACGTGCACCCCGACGTGGCCGAGGTCGCCGGCTTCATCTCGCCGAACCCTGGCGGTGTCGGCCCGATGACGGTCGCGCTGCTCATGACCAATGTGGTCGAGGCGGCCGAGCGGCTCGTCTGACCGGCTTCCCGAACGAGAGCGGCACCCATTCCCTCGGGATCGGGTGCCGCTGTCGTTCTGCGGGATGCCTCCGGCTCAGCCGAGCTCGTCGAACATCCGTCGCTGCTCCGGGGTGAGCCCGTCCTTGAGCTCGTCGCGCGCGGCAGCGGTGTCCCTGGTCTCTCGCGAGGGGGAGGAGGGCGTCGTCTTCGCTCCGCCCTTCACGCGCGCCTGCACGGCGTCGTACACCTCAGACGCCTTCGCGTGGAGTCGGTCGTCGATCCGGTCGTAGACCACCCAGCCCAGCAGCAGGATGAGCGGCGGGAGCACGTAGCCCCAGAAGCTCGAGGAGCGCACGCCGCTCAGCCAGACGGTGAGCACCCAGACGATCAGCTCGACCAGGTACACGAGCACGTACTGCACGACCTTCTCACCGGCTCTGGTCCGGTCGGCTGCCGACTTCGCGGCCGATCTGCGGAAGGCCGAGCGCAGCAGCGGCTTCACGAACAGCGCGGCGAGCGTCAGGATGATCGCGGCCCAGAGGGCGTTCCATCCGACGGACACTCCACGCAGCAGCAGGCCGATGAGCAGCAGCACCGCGACGTTGAACACGTAGAGCGAGACGAACCGTACGATTCCGTTCTTCATGGGAAACAGAATCCCACACCCCGGCACGCGGCACAGCCCCGGCGTCCCGGGAGACTGATCAGCGCGTCGGCGCCGGCTCCGTCCGGCTCGACTGAACGACCGCCGTTGTGTGCGAAGACCGTGCTCTCCTGCTGCGGTCAGGAACCCGCGAGCGTGCTCTCGATCCCGACGATGCGTGCCTGCTCGTCGAAGCGGAACGTGGCAGAGCCGGATGCGTCGACGACCGTGGCGCCCGAGAACGCCTCGTCGGTCCAGGTCAGGGTCCAGTTCGCGAGGCGAGCGAGGTCCCACACCGAGGTGCGGGCATCGCTGAGCGAGAGGCCGGAGAGCAGACGCGGCAGCGCGATCACGGCATCCGCCACCGTCAGCGGGGGGAGTGGAGCGTCGAGCAGGAACACGGCCCGCGTGCCGCCGCCGACCGGCGCCGAGTAGTATGGAGCGCGTCCGGTGAGCTCGACCGCGACGCCGCCCACCACGTGCGCCGCCTGTGCGATCCAGTCCTCGTCGGCCGACGCGTCGGCGGGGAACGGGGCCTCGGGCGACGTGAGCTCCGCGATGCCGTGCTCGGTGCCGTACGCGCGCAGCTGTGCGGCGACGCCCTGGACATCGCCCTGCGGGTGCGCCCAGGCCCACAGCATCGACCGGGGGCCCGGTGCGATCGTCGCGATCAGGTGCGCACGGGCGACGAGCTGACGGCTCGGGTCGTCGTTCGCCGTGAACGTGAGGGTGCCTGCGGTCATGTCGGCGTCCCACCGGTGCTCGCCGAGCGCGTCGGCCGCGGTCGAGAGGGCATCCTGGCGGAGCGCGGTGAACAGGGCGGCACGGTCGGCAAGGGGCTGGAGCGCGGCGAAGGTCATGATCACAGTCTTCCCCGGATTGCTATGAATCCGCCAGAGCGAGGCGGGCCGGAAGCAGAGCCGGGTGACGGATGCCGTGTCAGTAACTCGCGCGATCCGCGCCCGCTGCTGCGACGAAGCGCGCAGTGAGGGCTTCGGATGCCCGTGCCAGCAGCGCCACGTCTGCTCCGACCGCGACGAAGTCCGCGCCGCCGGCGATGTAGGCGTCGGCGGCGACCGGATCGAAGGCGTTGACGCCGACCGGCTTCCCCGCGGACTTCACCGCGGTGAACACCTGCTCGACCGCTGCGACGACGTCAGGATGGGTCTGCTGACCCAGCAGCCCCATCGACGCCGCGAGATCGGACGGGCCGACGAACACGGCATCCACGCCGTCGACCGCCGCGATGTCGCCCGCGGCCGCGACTCCTGCGGCGGTCTCGATCTGCACCGTGAGCGAGGTGTGCTGCGCGGATTCCTGCAGGTAGCGGTCGACACGGTTCCACCGGGCGCTCCTGGCGAGGGCACTGCCGACGCCGCGCACGCCCGCAGGTGGGTACCGCGTGGCTGCGACGGCTGCGCGTGCCTCATCGGCGGATGAGACCATCGGCACGATCAGGTTCTGCGCGCCGAGGTCGAGGATCTGCTTGATCGCGACCGTGTCGTTCGACGGCACTCGCACGAGCGGGACGATCGGGTAGGCGGCGACGATCTGCAGCTGCAGCAGCACGGACTCCAGCGTGACCGCGGAGTGCTCCATGTCGATCAGGAGCCAGTCCAGCCCCGAGCCGGCCGCGACCTCGGTGACCACCGGGCTGCCGGAACACGCCCACATGCCGATCAGCGAGCGGTCGGATGCTGCCAGGCGCTCGCGGAAGGATGGGTCTAGACGAAGCGGCATGTGATTGCTCCCATCGGTCCGTAGTCGCACAGCACTGCATCGCCCCGTGACACCCACATCGGTCGTGTGAACGATCCTGCCAGGATGACCTCGCCAACCTCCAGACGCGCGCCGTGCTGTTGGAACTTGTTCGCGAGCCACGCGACGCCGGTGGCCGGATGGCCGAGCACACCCGCGGCCACACCGGTCTCCTCGATCTCGCCGTTGCGCGAGAGTACGCCAGGCACCCAGCGCAGGTCGATCTCGTCGGGACGCTTGCGCACGTCGCCGAGCACCATCGCTCCGTAGGCCGCGTTGTCGCTGATCGTGTCGACGATCGTTCGACCCTCCAGCTCGATGTGCGAATTCAGCACCTCAAGGGCGGGCACCGCATAGTCGATCGCGGCGAGAGCATCCTCGAGGGTGCAGTCCGGACCCTCCAGCGGATGCTTCAGCACGAACGCCAGCTCGACCTCGATGCGCACGTTCGAGAAGTGGTCGACCGGGATCTCGGCACCGGACGCATAGACGGTGTCGTCGAACATCACACCGTAGTCGGGCTCCGTGATGCCGGTGGCCTGCTGCATCGCCTTGGAGGTCAGGCCGATCTTGCGTCCGACGAGCCGACGGCCGGCGGCGATCTGCGTGTCGCGCCACACGCCCTGGATCGCGTACGAGTCCTCGACCGTGGCCTCGGGGTATCGGGCGGTGATCCGCGGGATCACCGAGTGCGTGCGGTCGGCCTCCGCGAGCTCGGCCGCGATCTGCGTGACGGTGTCTGCTGACAGCGTCACAGCTGGTTGCCCAGCTTCTTCTCGCCCTCGTCGGCGCGGGTGTACGAGAAGCCGTCGGCGCCGATCGTGACCGCCATCTCGCTGGAGTCTGTGCGGGCCACGACGGGCTGCGGGTTGCCGTCGAGGTCGAGCACGAGCGAGGCATCCGTGTACCAGCTCGGCACGACGGGGTTGCCCCACCAGTCGCGGCGCTGGTTGTCGTGCACGTCCCAGGTGATGACGGGGTTGTCGGGGTCGCCCGTGTAGTAGTCCTGCGTGTAGACCTCGACCCGGTGACCGTCGGGGTCGCGCAGATACAGGTAGAAGGCGTTGCTGACGCCGTGGCGGCCGGGGCCGCGCTCGATCGAGTCCGAGCGGCGGAGCGCGCCGAGCTTGTCGCAGATCGCGAGGATGTTGTGCTTCTCGTGCGTTGCGAAGCACACGTGGTGCATGCGGGGGCCGTCGCCGCCGGTCATCGCGGTGTCGTGCACCGTGGGCTTGCGGCGCATCCACGCGGCGTAGACCGTGCCCTCCTCGTCCTGGATGTCCTCCGTGACGCGGAAGCCGAGGTCCTGCATGAAGCCCACGGCGCGCGGCACGTCGGGGGTGACCTGGTTGAAGTGGTCGAGGCGCACCAGCTCGCCGGGGATGTGCAGGTCGTAGCGCCACGACATCCGCTCGACGTGCTCGGACTGGTGGAAGAACTCGTAGGGGAAGCCGAGCGGATCGACCACGCGCACGGAGTCGCCGATGCCCTGCACGAAGCCGCCCGTCTCGCGGCGGACCTCGCAGCCGAGCTCGGTGTAGAACTCGACGGCACGGTCGAGGTCTGCAGGTGTCCGCACCCGGTACGAGAACGCGGCGACGGCCGCGATCGGTCCCTTGCGCAGCACGAGGTTGTGGTGGATGAACTCCTCGGTGGAGCGCAGATAGATGGCCTGGTCGTCCTCCGCGGTCACGTACAGTCCGAGGATGTCGACGTAGAACTGGCGGGATGCAGCGAGGTCGGTGACCACGAGATCCATGTACGCGCAGCGCAGGATGTCGGGCGGCGTGCTCTTCGGCGTCGCGACCGGGTCGTCCGAGCGGATCGGCGCCTCCTGGGAGACGTAGTAGCCCGCTGAGGTCAGGGTCATGTCGTCACGGTTGGTCATGTCAGCGTCCTTGCAGATCAGGGAGGGCAGGGTCAGTGCTTGCCGAAGGTCGGGTTGTGCGCGCCGCCGAGCGTGATGTGCACGCTCTGCTGGTCGGTGTAGAAGTCGATCGATCGGTAGCCGCCCTCGTGGCCGAGACCGGAGGCCTTCACGCCGCCGAACGGGGTGCGGAGGTCGCGCACGTTGTTGCTGTTCAGCCACACCATGCCGGCCTCGACGGACTGCGCGAAGTTGTGGGCGCGTGTGAGGTCGTTGGTCCAGATGTATGCGGCGAGCCCGTACTTCGTGTTGTTCGCGAGCGACAGTGCCTCGTCGTCGGAGTCGAACGGGGTGATCGCGACGACCGGTCCGAAGATCTCCTCCTGGAAGATCCGCGCGTCGGGGGAGACATCCGCGAACACGGTCGGTGCGACGAAGTTGCCCTCCTCGAAGCCCTCAGGACGACCGCCGCCTGCGACCAGGCGTCCCTCGGCCTTCCCGATCTCGACGTAGCTCATCACCTTGTCGTAGTGCTCCGGGTGCACGAGCGCGCCGACCTCGGTGGCCGGGTCGTGCGGGTAGCCGACCTTGACGCGCTTGGCCTGCGCGGCGTAGCGCTCGACGAACTCCTCGTAGATCGAGCGTTCGACCAGGATGCGGGAGCCTGCGGTGCAGCGCTCGCCGTTGAGGGAGAACACGCCGAAGATCGTGGCGTCGACGGCTGCTTCGAGGTCGGCATCCGCGAAGACGACAGCCGGCGACTTGCCGCCGAGCTCCATCGAGAGGCCCTTGAGGAACGGAGCGGCGTTGCCGAAGATGATCTGCCCCGTGCGGCTCTCGCCGGTGAAGGAGATGAGCGGCACGTCCGGGTGCTTGACGAGGGCGTCACCTGCATCCTCGCCGAGCCCGTTCACGAGGTTGAAGACGCCCTGCGGGAGTCCTGCCTCCTCGAAGATGCCGGCCCAGAGCGATGCCGAGAGCGGCGTGAACTCGGCCGGCTTGAGCACGACCGTGTTGCCGGTCGCGAGTGCGGGGCCGAGCTTCCACGACTCGAGCATGAAGGGCGTGTTCCACGGCGTGATGAGGCCGGCGACCCCGATCGGCTTGCGGTTGACGTAGTTCATCTGACGGCCGGGCACCTTGAACGCGTCATCCGACTGCGCGACGATCAGGTCGGCGAAGAAGCGGAAGTTCTCGGCGGCGCGACGAGCCTGACCCAGTGCCTGCGTGATCGGCAGGCCGGAGTCGTAGGACTCGAGCTCGGCGAGACGCGCATCGCGGGACTCGACGATGTCGGCGACCCTGTGCAGCACACGGCTTCGCTCGCGAGGCAGCATGCGCGGCCACGGTCCCTCCTCGAAGGCGCGCTTCGCGGCGGCGACGGCACGCTCGATGTCGGCCTTCTTGCCGGCTGCCGCGGTCGTGTAGGTCAGGTTGGTCACCGGGTCGAGCACGTCGAAGGTGTCACCGTCGACCGAGTCGACGAACGCGCCGTCGATGTAGTGCTGGATGTGGTCGGGAAGATCGGCGGGAATGCGCGAATCGGTCATGACGGGCCTCCGGTGGTCTGGGCGGAACGGGTGTGCAGCGCATCGAGGAACGCGTCCATCGTGCGCCAGCGGTGGTTTCGGGCGGCGAGCTCGATCTCGAGCGGATCAGCGTCCGCACGGATGAGCTCGAGGATCTCGGTGTGCTCCTCGACGGAGTGCTGTGCGCGACCGGGAATCGAGTCGAACGTCGAATCACGGATGCCGGCGAGCCGCGACCATCCGCGGTGCACGAGGTCGAGCAGGTGCGGGTTCGGGCATGGCTCGAACAGCACGGAGTGGAACTGGCGGTTGAGCTCGGTGAAGGCGTGAGCGTCGAAGTGGTCGAGCATCCGCGCCATCCGGTCGTTGATTCGCTCCGCCTCTCGGAGGGCGTCCTCGCCGAGCAGCGGGGCGGAGAGCGCGGTGGCCGAGCCCTCGACGAGGCCGAGGGTCTGCATCGTGTGGGCGTACTCGCTCTCGTCGACGAGGGTCACCCGCGCTCCGACGTTGCGTTCGAAGGTCACAAGGCCTTCGGCCTCGAGGCGGCGGATCGCCTCGCGCACCGGTACGACGCTCATCTTCAGGTCGTCGGCGATCGATCCGAGCACCAGGCGATACCCGGGGCTGAACATGTGCCCGGTGATGCGCGAACGGATCCACTCGTACGCGACCTCGGACTTGCTGACGGCGGTGGATGTCATTGTGCGTCGCCCTGTTCTGCAGCAGCGGCGTACCGCGCTCGCCATTCCGTGTTCAGCGGGAAGAGCCCGTCGACCGGATGCCCCGCCGCGACCTGCTCGGCGATCCAGGCGTCCTCGATCTCCTGCGCGACCGCAGCGTCGGCGACCTCCTCGGCCAGCCCCGGCGGGATGACGATCACGCCGTCGCTGTCGCCGACGATGATGTCGCCGGGCTGCACGGATGCTCCGCCGCACGCGATCGTGACGTCGACGTCCCACGGCACGTGCTTGCGGCCGAGCACCGACGGGTGAGCGCCCTGCGAGAACACGGGCAGGCCGATCTCGGCCACGGCGTCGAAGTCGCGCACCCCGCCGTCCGTGACGACGCCGGCCGCGCCGCGGACCTTCGCGCGCAGGGCGAGGATGTCGCCGAGCGTGCCGGTGCTGGCGTCGCCGCGGGCCTCGATCACGATGATCTCGCCCTCGTTGACGGCGTCGAAGGCGCGCTTCTGGGCGTTGTAGCCGCCGCCGTGGCGGGCGAACAGGTCTTCGCGGAAGGGCACGAACCGCAGCGTCTTGGCGGTGCCGACGATCTTCGTGCCGGCGATGTTCGCGGCGACGCCGTCGATGAAGCAGGCGTGGTGGCCGCGCTTGCGCAGCTGGGCGGAGAGCCCGGCGGTCGGGGCCTCGAGCAGCTTGGCGCGCAGTTCGGTGGACAGGGCGGCTGTCGTTTCGACAGGCTCAGTGCCCGCTCCCTTCCCAGACGCTTCGCCGATCTGGGTCTCCGAGTGAGTCGAAGGGTCCTCCGGCAGCCCGGCCGCCTCGCGCGATCCCCAGGCCTCGGTGCGCTGGAGGTCGTCGACGGCCGGGAGCGACCCGAGCTCACCGTCGAACGGCACCTCGCCCTGCATCACGGTGGTCACCAGTCGTCCGGACGACGGTGCGCCGGCGGCATCCGGAGCGTCCACTTCGATCTCGACCACGTCGCCTGGCACGACGACCGAGGAACCTGCCGGCGTGCCGGTGAGGATCACATCGCCGACCTCGAGCGTGAAGTGCTGCGAGAGGTCGGCCACGAGCTGCGCCAGCGGGAAGATGAGCCCTGCGGTGGTGTCGTCCTGCCGCAGCTCGCCGTTGACCCAGGCGCGCACGCGCAGGGCGGCGGGGTCGACCGTGCTCGCGTCGATGCGCTCGGGGCCGAGCGGCGTGTAGCCGTCGCCGCCCTTGGAACGCACGTTCGAGCCCTTGTCGTTCGCGCGCAGATCGTAGAGGCCGAGGTCGTTCGAGGCGGTGACCCAGCCGACGTGCGACCAGGCGTCCGCGAGCGACACGCGCCGGGCGGGGGTGCCGATCACGAGCGCGATCTCGCCCTCGAAGGCGAGCAGCTCGGTGCCCGCCGGACGTTCGACCGTGCCGCCGGTCGTGCCGACGGAGCTGGCCGGCTTGAAGAAGTAGGAGGGAGCCGCAGGTCGTCGTCCGCGCTGATCGGCTCGAGAGGCGTAGCTCAGATGGATCGCGATGATCTTGCCGGGGCGGTCGATGGGATCCGTCACGGGGCGCCTCCTCGCGCTCGATTCCGACACCTTGTGCGTCGTATTCGAAATCATATATCATCGGTTCACCCCTCGGCAAGCACTCCGGATCCACGTCCGATGCACGCCGTGACAACGCAGTCACAACCAAAGGAGACACCCCATGAGCGGGCAGTCACAGGCCGGGTTCACTCCCACCGGCACCATCGCATCGGCGGTCGATCGGCGCAGAGTCGTCTTCGCGACCGTCGTCGGCACCACCGTCGAGTGGTACGACTTCTTCATCTACGCGACCGCGGTCGGACTCGTGTTCGGACAGCTGTTCTTCGAGCCGCTCGGTGACAACAGTGCGCTGATCGCATTCGCGACCGTCGGCGTCAGCTTCCTGTTCCGCCCGCTCGGCGCGTTCCTCGCCGGACACTACGGCGACAAGCTCGGGCGCAAGACCGTGCTCATGTGGACGCTGATCCTGATGGGTGCGGCCACCGCCCTGATCGGCATCCTGCCCACCTACGAGGCGATCGGCATCACCGCGCCGATCCTGCTGGTGCTGCTGCGCATCATCCAGGGCATCTCGGCCGGTGGTGAGTGGGGCGGCGCAGTCCTGATGGCCGTCGAGCACGCGCCACGGACCAAGCGCGGCATCTTCGGAGCCTCTCCGCAGATCGGCGTGCCGCTCGGCCTGCTGCTGGCTTCCGGCGTCATGGCGCTGATGACCGCGATCGCACCGGGGGAGCAGTTCGCGATCTGGGGCTGGCGCGTCCCGTTCCTGCTCAGCGTCGTGCTGATCCTCGTCGGCTACTACGTGCGCCGCAAGGTCGAGGAGAGCCCGGTGTTCACCGAGCTGGCCGCGCGCAAGGAGAAGGCGCGGATGCCGATCGTGCAGCTGTTCCGCAAGCACGCGCTGCTGGTGATCGTCGCGGCGTTCGTCTTCGCGGGCAACAACGCCGTCGGCTACATGACCACCGGCGGCTACATCCAGGGCTACGCGACGAACCCGGAAGGACCGATCGGGCTCGAGCGGGGCCCGGTGCTCCTGGCGGTCGCCGGATCCGCGGTCACCTGGTTGCTCACGACGCTGCTCGCCGGCTGGGTCTCCGACCGGATCGGCCGTCGCACCACGTACATCATCGGCTGGCTCATGCAGCTCGTCGGCGTGTTCACCCTGTTCCCGCTCGTGAACACCGGCGAGATCGGGCTGCTGTTCATCGGCCTCGCGATCCTCACGATCGGCCTCGGCTTCACCTACGGCCCGCAGGCGGCGCTGTACACGGAGCTGTTCCCCGCCAGCATCCGCTTCTCCGGGGTCTCGATCTCGTACGCGATCGGTGCGATCGCGGGTGGTGCCTTCGCTCCGGCCATCGCGACGGCGATCGTGCAGGCGACCGGTTCGACGCAGGCCGTGACCTGGTACCTCGCCGGGATGACGGTGCTCGGCCTCATCGCGACGCTGCTGCTGCGCGACCGATCCGGCATCCCGCTGGGTCCGGATCACGAGGAGGAGCAGTCGGTCAGCCCGATCCGGGGTCTCGCTCGCGCCTGACGCCGTCGCTCTCGCTCCTGTCGCACTTCGCGTCGCTCATCGGCTTGCCGAACGACACGAAGTGCGACCGGAACGCTGTGCGTGTCGGCTGTGCGGGGCGGCTAGCCGTCGAGCGCGTCGCGGATGACGGATGCCGACTGCTGCAGCCGATCCGCGATCGCCGCGTCGTCGAGGTCGGTCGCGACGTGCACGACGGCGATCGCTGCCGGTCGGTGCCCGCGGAGCACGAGTGGGACGGCCACGGACTGCACGGTCGGGATGACCTCGTCGTGACTGGTGCCGTAGCCGCGGAGACGAGTGGTGTCGACCTCGGCGTGCAGCGCTTCGGACGCATCTGACGGCCACTCGGCCGGGGAGAGCTGCGCCAGGATCGCCTTTCCCGGAGCGCCGACGGTCACCGGATGCCGGGCGCCTGGCCGCTGCGCGACGCTCGCGACCGCGTGGCGGGGTTCGACGCTCGCGAGCGTGATGCACTCGTCGGCGTCGAGTACTGCGAGGAAGCAGGTCATTCCGAGTTCGTTCGCGATCGCCGTGAGCTCGGGGAGGGCTTCGGCCTGCAGGTCGTACGCGACGCCCGCTGCGAGGGCGGCCATGCGTGCGCCGAGGCTGACGGAGCCTGCGGCGTCGCGGCCGATGAGCCCGTGGTCCTCGAGGGTGCGCAGCAGACGGTAGGCGATCGACCGGTGCACGCCGAGTCGCGCGGCGATCTCATCGATCGTGAGCGGATGCCGCGCATCGGCCAGGAGTTCGAGGATGCGGATGCCGCGACTGAGCGTCTGCGATGCCGGGGGTGCGCCGTCGGGCATGGGATTCCCTTGTGTTCCGCGTGAGCCGCGCATACGATGTGTTCAATAGTAGAACGGTATGTTCGAATATAGAACAACCGCTCGGATGGCGCAAGACCCGACAGCCAACACCCGATAGTGAACACCCGACACTGATGTCCGGAAGGAATCGACGACGATGCAGTTCCACCACCACGGCTATGTCTCCGGCAACCCTCGCGTGCAGGACGCCGCCGGCACCGGACTCGACCGGCCAGCCGAGCTTCCAGAGACCGTCGATGTGCTGATCGTCGGCTCCGGACCTGCCGGCATGCTGCTCGCGGCGCAGATGTCGCAGTACCCCGGCGTCACGACCCGCATCATCGAGAAGCGTGAGGGCCGGCTCGTGCTCGGGCAGGCCGACGGCATCCAGCCGCGCAGCGTCGAGACGTTCCAGGCGTTCGGTTTCGCGGAGCGGATCGTCGCAGAGGCCTACAACATCGGCTGGATGAACTTCTGGGGCCCAGACCCCGAGAACCCGCAGCGCATCGTGCGCACGACCCGCACGGCGGACTACGCGTACGACATCTGCGAGTTCCCGCACCTGATCGTGAACCAGGCGCGGGTGCTGGACTACTTCGCGGAGGCGGCTGCGGACGGCCCGGCACGCATCGTGCCCGACTACGGCGTGGAGTTCCTCGGCCTCACCGTGCACGAAGACGGCGAGTTCCCCGTCGAGGTGCAGGTGCGGCACGTGGCGGGGGAGCGCGCCGGTGAGGAACGCATCATCCGGGCGAAGTACGTGGCAGGCTGCGACGGCGCCCGCAGCGGTGTCAGGCAGGCGATCGGACGAACGCACGTCGGCGCCAGCGCGGCGCACGCCTGGGGCGTCATGGACGTGCTCGTGAACACCGACTTCCCGGACTGGCGCACCAAGTGCGCGATCAACTCGCAGGCGGGCAACATCCTGCACATCCCTCGTGAGGGCGGATACCTCAGCCGCGTGTACGTCGACCTGGGCGAGGTCGCGGAGGGCGACGATCACCGGGTGCGGCAGACGCCGATCGAGGACGTCATCCGCAAAGCCAACGACATCCTGCATCCGTACACCCTCGACGTGAAGGAGATCGCCTGGCACAGCGTCTACGAGGTCGGGCATCGGGTCACGGACGGATTCGACGACGTGCCGGATGATGTCGACCGCACGCCGCGCGTCTTCCTCACCGGCGACGCCTGCCACACGCACAGCGCCAAGGCCGGCCAGGGGATGAACGTCTCGATGCAGGACGGCTTCAACCTCGGCTGGAAGCTCGGCTCGGTGCTCACCGGGCGTGCCTCCGAGGCCCTGCTCGCGACCTACGGCGCCGAGCGTCGGCCGGTGGCGCAGCAGCTGATCGACTTCGATCGGGAGTGGTCGAGCCTGATGGCTCGCAAGCCCGAGGAGATCTCCGACCCGTCGGAGCTCGCGACGTACTACCTCGCGACCGCCGAGTTCCCCTCCGGGTTCATGACGCAGTACACCTCGTCGATGATCACCGGAACGGATGCGTATCAGGCGCTCGCCGCCGGATATCCCCTCGGCAAGCGCTTCAAGTCGGCGGAGGTCGTGCGGGTCGGCGACGGGAACGTGACCCACCTCGGACACCATGCCAGGGCGGACGGACGCTGGCGCGTCTATGCGTTCGGCGACCGGACGGGCGAGGCGCTCGCCGCCTGGGCAGCGGAGGCGGAGCCGGTGTTCGCGCGGTTCACGCCGACGGATGCTGACACCGACGCGGTCTTCGATGTGAAGGCCGTGTACCAGCAGCCGTTCGAGGAGCTCGAGGTGACGGCTGCGCCTGCGCTGTTCCAACCGGAGTCCGGCCCGCTCGGGCTCACCGACTGGGAGAAGGTCTACGCCGCCGGGCCGTCGAAGTGGACGGAGACCGACATCTTCGAGGCGCGGGGGCTGTCGCGGGACGGCGTCGCGCTCGTCGTGCGCCCCGACCAGTACGTCGCGGCGATCCTGCCGCTGGATGCCGTGGGTGAGCTCGCCGGGTTCCTCGACGGGGCGCTGCTGCCGGCTCGCTGAGGCAGCGCGGCATGACACGTGTCATGCCGAGGAGATGACACTGCCCTCCGGACGGAGCCTCGTCGCCCGACGAGGCTGGAAGCATGAACAACTCCTCCGCTGACGGATCGGCGACGCGGGTCGCCGCGCGACCGGCATCCGCTGCCCTGACCGACGATCCGGTGGTGCTCGAACTGCGAGCCGTCGAGCGGCACTTCGGCACCGGCGAGCGTCGTGTGCAGGCCGTCGACCGGGTGGATCTCTCCATCCGGCGCGGCGAGGTCGTCGCCCTGCTTGGGCCGAACGGCGCGGGCAAGACGACGACGCTCGACATGCTGCTCGGACTCACGGAGCCCAGCAGCGGCACCGTCCGAGTGCTCGGCGTCACACCGGAGCGGGCGACGTCGAGTGGGGCGATCGGTGCGGTGCTGCAGACCGGCGGACTGCTTGGAGATCTGACGGTGGGGGAGACGGTGCGCCTCATCGCATCGCTGTACGGTGCGGAAGCACTCGGCCGGGTGAGCGATGTCATGGCGCGGGCCGACCTGGATCACCTCGCCCGCCGTCGGGCGTCGAAGTGCTCTGGTGGCGAGCAGCAGCGCGTGAAGTTCGCGCTCGCGATGGTGTCGGACCCCGACATCCTCGTGCTCGACGAGCCGACCGCTGGGATGGACGTCACAGCGCGACGGCACTTCTGGGACGTGATGCGCGCTGACGCGGACGCCGGGAGGACGATCATCTTCGCCACCCACTACCTGGAGGAGGCGGAGCAGTTCGCCCGACGGACCGTCGTGATGCATCGCGGCACCGTCGTCGCGGACGCCCCGACGGCACTCCTGCGCGCCAGTCTGGGGGAGCGGACCGTCTCGGCGACGGTGGACGCGGCATCCGAGGACCTCTTCGCGATGCTGCGCGAGACGGACGGCGTGACCGACCTCCGGATCGATGGCGATCGGCTCAGTCTTCGTGCCACGGATTCGGATGCCGCCGCCCGCGCGCTGCTCGACGCCGGCGCCCACGATCTCGAGATCGCCGCACCCACGCTCGAAACCGCCTTCACTGCCCTGACGGAGGATTGACATGCTCGTCTCACCCACCATGCTGCGCATCGAAGGCGTCCGCCAGTTGCGCAACCCCTACACGCTCGCGTTCACGCTCGCCATGCCGGTCGCGATGTACCTGCTGTTCGGCGCAGGTATGGGGTACGGCGAGCTGTCGGCCGGCAACGGGAACGTCTCGTTCTACGTCATGACCTCGATGGCCGCGTACGGCACGGCTGTCGCGATGAGTTCGCTGACCTCGCTGGCTGCGACCGAGGCGAAGCAGGGGTGGGGGCGTCAGCTCGCGATGACCCCGCTGACGACGCTCGGCTATGCGATGACCAAGCTGCTCACGTCCGTCGCCTTCGCCGCGCTGGCGCTGGTGGCGGTGTTCACTGCGGGCATGATGACCGGAGCCCACGTCGACGACGCCTGGCGCTGGGTTGCGACGGCGGGCATCATCCTCGGCCTCGGCCTGATGTACGGACTGTTCGGGCTCGGCGTCGGGCTGTTCTTCAGTTCCGATTCGGCGGCGGCTCTCGCATCGATCTCGATGACGTTCTTCGCGTTCTTCGGCAACGTGTTCATGCCGCTCGACGGGGTGATGCTCGACATCGCCCGCTTCACGCCCCTCTACGGCTTCGTGGCGCTGAGCCGCTGGCCGCTCACCGAGGGGGTGCTCACGACCGGACAGACCGATCAGCTGTGGATGCTGTTCCTCAACGTCGCCGTCTGGCTCGCCCTCTTCGCACTGCTGGTGATGATGGGCATGAAGCGATCGCGAGCACGGCAGTAGCGGCAGGCGACGACAGTAGGTTGGACGGATGACGCAGCGATCGCAGCGAGAGACCTCGGAGGCATCCGGGGTCTCTCGCGACGCGTCCCGCGACGCAGCGGGATTCGCCGCCGCGGGAGTGCCGCCGGCAGCGTGGGCGGCTCCAGGTGCCCGGCGGGCTCGAACCACCGGCAAGGATCCGTGGGCGCGGTTCGGCTGGCTGATGGCCGTGATCTGGCTCGTCTTCCTCGTCTATCCGGTGATCGCGCTGCTGCGATCCGAAGCACAGCTCGCGTGGGTCGTGGTCGGGTGGGTCGCGCTCGTGGCGTTCGTCGTGCTGTACGTCACCGGCTTCATGCACGGCATGCGCGGCGGCGGAGGGCTGGGGCGCGCGCCGTCCAGGCGCCAGTGGCTCACGTTCGTCGCCCTCATCGTGTGCGTCCTGATCTCGGTGCCGGCTGAGGGCGGATCCGCGCTCAGCTTCCTGCCGTTCATCATGTCCTTCGCCTCATACGGACTGACGCGGATCTGGCATTGGATCACCACCGTCAGTGCGGTCGTGCTCACAGCGCTCTGCGTGTTCCTGCTGCCGGGTGGGATCAGCTACCTGTCGGTCCTGGCGATCGTCGCGCTGCTCGGTGTGGTCAACACCGTGTCGACGTGGCTCATCCTGCGTTCCGCCGAGGCGGAGCGGCTCGGTCTCGAACTGGCGACCAGCGAGGGGCGCGAAGCGGTGGCCCGCGATGTGCACGATCTGATCGGGCACTCGCTGACGGTGGTCGGGCTCAAGGCGCAACTGGTGCGTCGGCTCATGGACTCCGACCCGGAGCGCGCGAAGGCGGAGCTCGCCGACATCGAGCGGCTCACGGCTGAGGCGATCGCCGGGGTGCGTTCGACCGTGTCGGGTGCCAGGGCGACGACACTCGTCGAGCAGCTGGCCTCATCGCGGGACTCGTTCCGTGCGGCGGACATCGCGTTGCAGGTGGAGGGGGAGCCGAGCGCGCTGTCGCCGGTGCAGGCGATCACCGCGAGCTGGATCCTCCGGGAGGCCACGACCAACACCCTCCGCCACTCGCGTGCGCGCACGGTTCGAGTGCAGTTGTCGCCGGGCCGGATGGTGGTCGAGGACGACGGAGTGGGCGTCGGAGCGAGCCAGGGCAGCGGGCCCGACGGAGGAAACGGCATCCGCGGGATGCGCGAGCGGGCGGCGGCGGCGGGTGCGGCGTTGGCACTCGGAGCGGCCGATGCTGCGGGCCGCGCGGGGACGCGTGTGGAGGTGACGTGGTGAGTGCATCGGATGCCGCCGGCGCGATCAGCCTGCTGATCGCCGACGATCAGGCGCTCGTGCGCGGCGCGCTCGGGGCGCTGCTCGAGCTCGAGCCCGACCTGACTGTGGTCGGCATGGCGTCGGATGGTGTCGAAGCGGTGCAGCGTGCGGGGGAGCTGCGGCCGGACGTGTGCCTGATGGACATCCAGATGCCGGGCATGGACGGCGTCGAGGCGACGCGTCGTATCTGTGAGACGAGCCCCGCGACACGGGTGCTCGTCGTGACGACGTTCGCGCGTCCCGGGTACCTGCGCGCGGCGCTGGATGCCGGCGCGAGCGGATTCATCGTCAAGGACACCCCTGCCGAGCAGCTGGCCGAAGCAGTCCGTCGGGTGCGATCGGGACTGCGGGTGCTGGATCCTGTGCTCGCCGCCGACAGCCTGTTCGACGGCGCGAATCCGCTGAGCGACCGTGAACGGCAGGTGCTGCGGCTCGCGGCGGACGGGCGCTCTGCCGCCGCGATCGCCGCCGAGGTGTTCCTCTCGGCTGGGACCGTGCGCAATCATCTCTCCGCCGCGATCGGGAAGACCGGCGCGGCGAATCGGGCGCAGGCGGTGCGGATCGCCCTCGACAAGGGCTGGATCTGAGGGCGTCACCGATCGGTCGTCCTGAGGATCCGACTCGCCCTGGCGGGATGTCTGTGGTGCGGCGTACCGTGAACGCGGATGGGTCGACGGTGCCCACCAGGAGGAGTGCGCGATGGACTGGAAGATCGAACTCATCTTCGTGCCGGTGACTGATGTCGACAGGGCGAAGGACTTCTACGTGAAGATCGGCTTCAACGCCGACCACGACCAGACGCCTGTCGAGGGTCTGCGCTTCGTGCAGATGACCCCGCCAGGATCCGCCTGCTCGATCGCGTTCGGCACCGGCCTCGGGATCGACCTCGAGCCGGGGCAGCAGAACACGATCCAGGTCGTGGTGCCGGATGCCGATGAGGCGCTCGCGCACCTGCGCGGTGTCGGCGTCGAGGCGAACGGTGTGCAGGACCTGGACTGGGGCCGGTTCGTGACCTTCGATGATCCCGACGGCAACACGTGGACGCTGCAGGAGCTGCCCGACTACGGCGCCTGAGGCGGCGACGGTTCGGCGGCGGCAGGGGCTTTGTCCGCGAGGGCTTCGCCGGCGACGAGGGCTCTGTCGGTGACGAGGGTTTCCTCGGCGACGATCTCGACCTTGAAGCCGGAGGCGTTCTCGATCCAGCCTGCATAGTGCTGCGAGCCGCCGGCGTGCGGGTATCGCTCGTGGTACAGCGGCGCCCAGCCGTGGTCCGACGCTGTCTGCATGATCGCGTCGACCTCGGTGCGGGTGCCTCCATGGAACGCCAGGTGGTTGAGGCCAGCACGGCGGCGGTCGTGCACCGGATCGGACAGGTTCGGCGACAGCGTGAGCGTCAGGTAGGCGTCTCCCGCGGCCCATGACTGCCCCTCGGGCCACTCCGCGTCGAGGACGAGCCCGAGCCGCGGCAACAGCCAGCTCCAGGCCGTGCGGACCTCATCGAGGTTCGACACCCACAGCTCGACGTGATGAAATCCCGGCACCGTCTGAGTCTGCCAGGTGGTCGGAGGGCGTGACGCGCGCGTCCCGCGATCCACTCCTCGATGAAGGTGTGGGTGTGGGTGTGGGTGTGGGTGTGGGATTGACCGATGCATGCGCGGCTGAGTGCGTGGTCTACCCGGTGAATGCGTGAACGCCCGGTGCGCGAGTGGACCCCTACTGAGTGCGTGCCCTACCCGCTGAGTGCGAGCCCCCGCTGGCATGCGTGCTCATCCGGTGAGTGCATGGTCTACCCGGTGAATGCGTGGGTGAGTGCGGGTTGTGGGGTTCGCCATCGTCGTGCGGGGTCCCACCACGCCGGGCCGCGGACGTGTGGTGTGCCGTTGTCCATGCGGATCTCCCACCCACTCGTATCGAGGGTGCGGTGATGATGCCAACACAACGCGACACCGTTGTCGGTATGCGTCGGCCCACCCCGGGCGTGTTCTTGCACGTGGTGGATCTCGCACCAGGATGCGGGGACGTGGCAGCCGGGGATCAGGCACTCTTTGTCGCGGAGGGTGATCGCCCGCCGCTGATGCGTCGTGAAGATGCGGTCGGTGACCCCGATGCCGATGATCCGCCCTTCCGGGTCGAAGAGGACGCGTTGGATCGTGCCGCCGCAGGCGGTGTGCCGGGCGGTGGCGACGGAGACGGGGGTGTCGATGCCGTCGATGTGTGCCCAGCCGCGGCCGGTGGCGTAGTCCTCGGCGGTGACGGACACGATGAGTGTGGGTGCGGCGCCGCCGAGTGTGGGTGTGTCGTCGTGGCGGGCGGCGATCCCGAGGATCGCCGCCAACGCATCGTGCTGCTTCTGGGTCCGGGTGCGGGTATCGACCATCCCACCCGCATCCCCCGACGGCAACACTCCATCATCACGGCGTACGTCGGCGTCGGCGTCGGCGTCGGCGTCGAACTGACCGCGATCACTGTCGCTGTCGCTGTCGCTGAACCGGACCCCGGGCAGGGGTGGCCCGTCGACTTTCGGGTTCAGGTATGCGTCGAATTGGCGTTGCAACGCCCCGGCGGTTTCGGGGAGCAGGGTGCCGTGGATCGGGATCAGGCCGTGCTTGGCGCGCCCGAACCGGATCCCGCGCCCGCGCATCGCGATCTCTTCCGCCGGTTCCGCACCGTCCGGGTCCAGGTACGCCATGATCACGCGAGCGTACGCCCGGAGGTCTTCCGGCGTCGCCGGCGGTCCGCTCTCCTGCGGTGCATCCGCAGCATCCGCGACACTGTCGTCACCGTCGACATCACCATCGTCCGTATCGAGATCCTCGATCGCGACCAGCCCGCGTGCGAGTGCCGCGAGCTGCGCGTCGGCCCGCCACCGCAACGGTTCACTCACCCGCCGGTGCGCCGCATCGATCGGACCCACCGCCGCCAACAACCCCGAGATCCCGATCGTCCCATCCAACAGTGCCTCCCGCAGGCGCGGC